>Ga0351917_1020_pt1 | contig 76731 bp, 71 predicted proteins | sample TotcelHT113001N4_FD_206834 | JGI IMG/M metagenome (GOLD analysis project Ga0351917, IMG submission 206834) | Enriched cells from coal bed in the Powder River Basin, Montana, United States - Total cells T11 rep1 HSBNCT.T11.300.1.N4 ...
GCAGAGGGGTGAGTTCTTTGAGCGTGATAAGAAATGAACGCATAAGGATGGATCCAAGCTCATCACTCCCGCGGCCCACTGTCTCCCCATCGATGAAGACAAGGAATTTCTTTTCGACCTCAATTATTTCTTCTTCCGACTGGCCTCTGGTGGCCTCTATGCGGTGCTTTTCGTTTTCCTCCATCACTGAAACAGAGAATCCCTGGGATTGAAGGAATCTCATAACATTCTCCAAAGATGTGGGATTATCAACGATAATAGCGAGAGCATCCACGTGGCCCTCTTCGAGCGCCTTCTTTGTTTCTATAACCGGTAGGGGGCATGTCTTTCCTGTACAATCAATAGTTTTCATAGGGATATTCTAAACCAGCCAGCCGGCTAAAGCAAATAGATATTATGCATAACATAGCTTACAATAATAGATATTGTAAATGAAGTACAATGAATGCGAATTGCATCATATTAAATCTTACCAGAGTGAACAAGAAATTAGATCATTGACTCATATTTCGATATTACCCAAAAATGCTTGCGCAAGAGCTCAAAAAGATTTGTTGGGAGCATAACAAACAACGGATGAAAAACGTCAAAATATGCGCTGGTGAGTGATACAGGTAATCCTCCATAGATTTTTGATAAAAAAGAAGCATTTTACATATGTCAGCTTCAAGTAAGATTTTTACTGAGCCAATGTTATCCATCTTTTACATTGCTTGGGTAAGATTTAATTATGAGTCAACTGGAATGGACGTATAGGTGATAGGCTAGGTTATAGGCAAAACTGCATATATTTTCGAGAGTACATCATTCAGAACGAAAAAAAGGGGCTTTCAAAGCCCCTTTTTATTATTCATTCAACTGGTTTTACTTTCCGAGTTTTCCTTTAAACTTCTCGATTAACTTTGGTACGACCTGTTTGTAGTCCCCAACGATACCGAAGGTTGCTGCCTTGAATATTGGGGCATCCGGGTCCTTGTTAATCGCAACGATACAATCTGAGGTTCTCATGCCGGCGAGATGCTGAATGGCACCGGAAATACCGCAGGCAATGTAGATTTTCGGCTTCACGGTTTTACCGGTCTGGCCAACCTGCTGCTCAACAGTTATCCAACCGGAGTCAACTGCTGCACGAGAGGCGCCGACTCCTCCTCCGATTACTTCAGCCAATTCCTTAAGAAGGCCGAAACCTTCAGCGTTTCCAAGGCCTCTTCCGCCAGATACGATAATGTCAGCCTCGACAAGGTTGATTGCTACAGATGATTTCATGAACTCGAGTACCTTTGTATTTAGACTTGTCTCATCTACAACAAATGATTCCTTCACAACCTCTGCAGATTTGGAAGCATCCTGGGCCGCCATTGCAAAGGCCTTTGGCCTGACCGTGGCTATCTGCGGCTGAGATTTTTCGTTAACGACGGTGACAGTGTAGTTGCCGCCAAAAGCAGCCTTGGTCATTTTGAGCTTTCCTCCATCTACGGCAAGTCCGATGGCGTCGCTGCAGATGCCCGATCCAAGCTGTGCGGCCGCTGCGGCTGCAATGTCCGTACCCTGACTGGTTGCCCTGAAGAGGGCTACTTCAGGTTTATACTTATCAAGCAAAAATGCTGCGGTCTTTGCATATGCATCAGCCCTGAAACCTTTGAAAACACCTGCATCCACAGCGATAACTTTTGCTGCGCCATAGGCGCCTGCATCTTTTGCGATGGCGTCAACTCCTTCACCAATCACAAATGCACAGAGATTGGAGCCGAATCCATCAGCAAGGGTCTTGCCAATGCCCAAGAGTTCAAACGACATCGGAGTCACTGCTCCTTCTTTATGTTCTATATATACCCATACATCATTAGCCATTGTTATCCCTCCTCCCCTTATTTAATTACTTTCAAATCGATGAGTTTATCGGTGAGCATATTTGCGATGTCTTCGATTTCGCCTTTCAGAATCTCACCGGCGCCCCGAGGAGGCGGTACAGCAATTTCCACAACTTTGGTGGAAGCGCCTGCTGCTCCAACCTTTCCTGCGTCTATCCCCAGATCAGCTGCATTCCACTGGGGGATCTCCATTTTCGATGCCTTCCTGATACCCATAAGGTTAGGAAGCCGAGGCTCATTAATGCCTTTGAGGACTGAAACGACAGCGGGAAGCTTCGCCTCAACGACCTCTGTGCCACCCTCGATATTCCTTTCCACAACAATCTTCTTGCCTGCTGCATCGACTGAGCGGATTTTTGAAACGTATGTAAGCTGACTCCATCCAAGAATTGAAGCCATGGCTGCTCCAACAACGCCTGTGCTGCCATCTGTGGACTGTTTTCCGCAGAACACAACGTCTACATCGCCAATCTTCTTGACGGCTGCCGCGAGAACTGATGCGGTTGCGAAGGTATCAGATCCGACAAGGGCTGCATCGCTGCAAAGCTTGACCTCGTTTACAGTAAGGGCAAGGCAGTTTCTCAAGACGTCCATTGCTTTTTCCGGACCCATGCTGATAGCGATAATTTCGCCATCATGATTCTCCCGAGTGAGGAGGGCTTCCTCAAGGGCAAACTCGTCGAAGGGGTTCGTTACCGAATCCATGGCATCCCTTTTCAGTTTACCACCCGGAATGTCCCACTTAACCTCAGCTTCTGTATCGGGAACCTGTTTTATACATGCTACTATCTTCACAGTCTCCTCCTTAAATGTTTTTACTCACCTTTAAAGGTGGCTTTTCTTTTTTCAACAAACGCAGTCATACCCTCTTTCTGATCATTTGTGCCAAAGCATAAACCAAAGTCTTTTGCTTCAAGCATGAGCGCAGAATTCATATCAAGAAAGAGGCTTTTATTGATCAATTCCTTTGCCAAACCGATGGAAATAGGACCGTTGGACCTGATTTTCTCCGCAAGGGCCATTACCTCTTTCCAAAGTTCCTCATGAGGCAATACTTTGTTAATCAGTCCTATTTCATAGGCTTCCTGGGCGCTGATCATTTTTCCGGTAAAGATTAGTTCCTTTGCCCTGGCAAGCCCACAAAGCTTTGCTGCTCTCTGAGTTCCACCAAAACCGGGGAAAATTCCCAAAGTTGTCTCAGGGAAACCGACCTTTGCTTTATCTGATGCATAGATAATGTCGCACATCAAGGCAACCTCAAACCCACCTCCGAGCGCAAAGCCATTTACCGCTGCAATGACCGGTTTGTTCATATTTTCAAAAGCAGCGAAGGCTTCGTGACCTCTCTGGGAGAATACCATACCCTGATATGGGTTCATATCCTTCATCTCAAGGATGTCAGCCCCTGCAATAAAGGCTTTATCGCCCTCACCTGTGATAATAACAACCCATATGTCCTTATTCGCATTGATTGTATCTCCTGCATGTTTGAGTTCATCAAGGGTTTCAGAATTGAGTGCGTTTAAGGCCTTGGGTCTGTTTATTTTGACAACCGCTATGCCATCCTTGATTTCGAGTAAAAGGTTTTTGTACTCCATCTCTTATGCCTCTCTTTCGAAGATTGCCGCCAGGCCCATACCTCCGCCGATACACATGGAAATGAGAGCATATTTCTTGTTCATCCTCTGCATGGCATAGAAGGCAGTTGTTACAAGCCGTGCGCCGGTGCAGCCGATTGGGTGTCCGAGGGAGACTCCGCCGCCGAACATGTTGCATTTGTCCATATTGACCCCGAGTTCTTTAATACAAGCAAGGGACTGGGACGCGAAGGCCTCGTTGAGTTCGATAACATCGATCTGGTCCAGGGTCAGGTTTGCTTTCTTGAGCGCTTTCCTGATTGCCGGGATTGGACCAAGCCCCATGTATGCCGGATCAACGCCGCCATTAGCCCAGGAGATCATCTTGCCGAGAGGCTTAATGCCGAGTTCGTTTGCCTTCTCGCGAGACATGATAACAACGGCTGATGCTGCATCGTTGAGGCCTGATGCATTGCCTGCTGTAACTGTACCGTCTTTTTTGAATGCCGGTGCGAGTTTTCCCATTTTTTCCAGGGTTGTATCCATTGGTCTCTCATCGGTATCGAAAATGATAGGGTCACCCTTCCTTTGGGGAATAACAACGGGAACGATCTCAGCTTTGAAGAGTCCGTCCACAATAGCCTTTCTCGCCCGCTGATGACTGACAAGACCGAAGGTATCCTGTTCGACTCTCGAAATGCCGTATTTTGCCGCTATGTTCTCAGCGGTCACGCCCATGTGATAGCCATAGAAGATCTCCCAGATGCCGTCGAGAACCATAAGGTCTATCATCTTGGTATCAAACATCCTGGCGCCCCACCTGGCTGAAGGCACTGCAAAGGGTGCCATGCTCATGTTTTCCATGCCGCCGGCTACAACAACATCATTGTCTCCAACAACAATGGACGCGATGCCGTTGATGATGGCCCGTAAACCGGAGGAGCAGACTTTATTCAAAGTGTATGCCGCTGTCTCCTTAGGGACCCCGCCAGCGATACTGGCCTGACGGCCTGAGTTCTGACCGAGGCCTCCCTGAAGGACATTGCCCATGATAACTTCATCAATGACAGCCTCTTTCAGAGCGGGATCGAAGTCAAAATATTTTGCCTCGAGGTCGGTGTCGGTTTTTCCCCCAAAAATATCGGGGGCAAACTCTTTGTCCTTATTTTTGGAGGGCCTGATGCCTGCCCTTTTGATAGCTTCCTTGATGGCTATTCCTCCAAGCTGGACTACCGGTACGTCCTTCAGTGACTGACCAAACTGGCCTATAGCTGTTCTTGCACACGAAACTATTACTGCTTCCCTCATAACACTCTCCTTTCTTTGCATTTGAAAAAATTTTCACAATCTTTTATCTTAAATGTGGGAATTTGTCAACCATTTTTAGTATGTTAAGGGCAGGAACGTTTTCCGCCAGACACTATCGTATCCATGGAAAATGTGTTAAAAGAAAATGCCGAAGACGGGACTTGAACCCACACAGGCATATTGCCTACTAGACCCTGAATCTAGCGCGTCTACCAATTCCGCCACTTCGGCACTATATTGGTTGTTATATATTGATATGCTGAAGATGTCAAGAGGTGTCTATGCAGGTCTTTGAGTCACTCGATTTTGCAGCGAAATTTACAAATCCAATCCTTACTATCGGAAATTACGATGGTTTACATTTGGGACATCGAAGGATTATAGAGAGGATAAAGGTTAAAGCCCGCGAGAAGCAGGGAACTTCAATGCTTATGACATTCCATCCCCATCCCTTGACTATTCTAAAACCTGACAAGCTCATCGGGCTTATTACCCCCTTGCACGTAAAAAGAAGGTTGATAGAAGAAGCAGGAATTGATGTACTCATTGTAATCCCCTTCACAGATGAATTTCACCTCATAAGCCCCGAAGTCTTTGTAAGCAACCTTCTCATAGAAAAGCTCGGAATTAAAGGTTTGATTGTGGGTTATGATTTCAAATTCGGAAAAGGAGGAAAGGGCAATGTGGAATATCTTGCCTCTAAATCGACTGAATATGGTTTTTTCTTTGAGATTCAGGCAGCAATCACCCTGAACGGTGAAAAAGTTGGAAGCAACCGGATAAGGAAAATGATCCAGGAGGGTGACGTAAGAAAAGCTGGTGTTCACCTTGGCAGGCCTTACATGGTCGAGGGAACGGTAATAACGGGTGACAGGAGGGGAAGAACAATCGGGTTTCCCACGATCAACCTGAAGACGGATTTTCCCTTAATTCCCAAGCGAGGCGTATACATCAGTGAGGTAGAAATTGAGGGAAAGAAATTCCCGGCTGTGACAAATATCGGATATAACCCAACCTTTGATGGTCTGAGTCAGACGATCGAGACATATATTTTGGATTTTTTCCAGGACCTCTATGGCCGAGAAATTGCCCTTTATTTTTTAGACAGGATCCGTAATGAGGTCAAATTTGGCAGCGTTGATGAATTAAAGGACAGAATCTGGAAAGACGTTGAAACTGCAAGAGATTATTTCGGAAATAGAACAGTCAATCATCTGTAAACCACGCATCCACTCAGAGATTTGAATTATTGCTTCTCCTTTCAGCTTAAAGCTATGAGCTGGTTTTCCTGTAGACCATAGCCTATCCCTCATCACCCTATTCACTTCTTTTCTTGCTTTTCATACCCACCTGATGATAATTTGCCAATCGTTAACACAATCGCATATTCCTTTGGAGGTATTATATGGCGCTAAGATATGAAGATGTTTCGGAAACAGTCATGGAAATGTTCAGGAAGGTTAAAAGCCAGTATTTCCCAGAACTCAAGAATGCGAAGATCAAGGTTCTCTTTGACCTCAAAAAGAGAAAATCAGGCGGTCACGTTGTGGTAGGCCGTATTCTAAAAGCGAATGATCTGGTGCGGCATCTCACGAAGAATGGTAATGCGGAAGAAGGTTATGACTTTATCATCACCCTCGACAAGAAGTGCTGGGACCATATTGCCGACGAAGACAGGGTGAAGATTTTGCGCCATGAGCTTCGACACACTTCATACGACTTGGAGTCGGAAGACAATCCCTATAAACTTGTTGATCACAGCATTTTAGACTTCTATGAAGAAGTAGAGATAAACCAGAGTGATCCTCGTTGGCGGGAGCGTGTTGCCACCCTTACCGAAGATATTTACGAGCAGGAAAAAGAAGCCAGGTTGGAGAAAAAGAAAAAGGCCAGCAATTAACCCTTGAAGGATTTGTCCTTGTAAACGATCTTTCCATCGACTATGGTGAGCAGGTTTTTCCCTTTCAGACTCCATCCATGGAAAGGTGAGTTCTTGCCCTTTGAAAGGAAGGAATTTCTGTCTACCTTCCAGGCCGCATCCATGTTGAATATGATGAGGTCTGCAATCTTACCGGGGGCGACCTGTCCGTAGGGGATGCCCAGCAGTTTTGCTGGATTCACGGTAAATTTTCGGAGAAGCTCGGGAAGGGTTAAAACGCCTTCGCGTACAAGGGCGAGAGAAAGGGCAAAGGCAGTTTCAATGCCCGAGATACCGAAGGACGCAATATCAAATTCCACATCCTTTGACGTTCCTTCGTGAGGTGCGTGATCGGTGGCTATAATATCAATCGTATTATTTCTCAAGCCTTCTTTGATAACCTTAACATCCTCTTTGCCCCGGAGGGGAGGGTTGACCTTGGTGTTGGTGTCAAAGCCGAGGGTTGCTTCATCGGTGAGGGAAAAGTAATGAGGACAGGTATCGCAGGTTATCTTTTTATAATCCTTCTTGGCCTGCTGTATGGTGTTTACGCTTCCCCCTGACGAAATATGGGTGAGATGGATAGGGGCGTTCACATAGTGTGCGATCGTAATATCCCGCCTTACAATAAGTTCCTCAGCAATTGCCGGAACCGCATCAAGCCCTGATAATAAAGACGCCCGACCTTCATGAACGTAACCTTTCGAGAGGTCTTTATCCTCACAGTGAGAGATGACGGGTATGCCGAATAATTTGGAATATTCGAGCGCCTTCGCCAGGACAGCGCTGTTTTTTACCGATTTTCCATCATCTGAGATGGCAACAATCCCCGCTTCATAAAGCTCTCCTATTTCGGAGAGTTCCTCGCCTTTCGATCCTTTGGTGATGGCGCCACAGGGAAAAACACGGCACAAAGCTTCCGAACGCGCCTTCTGGATAATGTAATCCGTAACGCTTTTGTTATCGTTTACCGGGTTTGTATTGGCCATGCAGACGACGCTCGTAAAACCGCCTTTGACCGCAGCCATGGTTCCAGTTTTTATCGTCTCCTTCCACTCATAGCCGGGTTCTCTCAAATGTGCATGAATATCGATGAGGCCTGGCGCTACTATCTGGCCGGAAGCGTCAACAATACGAACATCGCTGCCCGCTTTCCGGATATGTTTATCTATTTTTTCAATGAAGCTACCGTTAACGAAGACGTCAATAACTTCGTCGAGACCACTCTTCGGATCGATGACCCTTCCGTTTTTGATCAGTATGCTCACGTCTCCCTCCCAAGAAGGAGATAGAGGACTGCCATCCTGACAGCCACACCGTTCTCAACCTGTTCAAGAATGACCGAGTATGGGCCATCAGCAACATCATCCATGATCTCAACGCCCCGGTTCATAGGACCAGGGTGCATGATAATCACATCCTTTTTTGCGTTTGGAATATGCTCCTTCCTTAATCCAAAGAATGTTGAATACTCTTTAATGGAAGGGATATAGTTAACACCACCCCGTTCTTTCTGTATCCGGAGCATCATGATTACATCTGCATTATGAATGGCCTTTTTCAGATTATATTCGACCTTAACCCCAAGTTCGTTTAGATGGGGAGGAAGCATGGTTGGAGGACCACAACAAATTATTTCAGAATCGAAATGCCTGAGGGCAAATATGTTTGACCTTGCAACCCGGCTATGGATGATATCACCCACAATAACGATTTTGAGTCCATCAATAGTGCCTTTTTTCTCCCTCATAGTGAATAGGTCGAGAAGTGCCTGTGTTGGGTGCTCATGGGTGCCGTCACCGCCATTGATGACTGATGAATCGACGATCTTGGCAAGCATATGCGGTGCTCCTGGCATGCTGTGCCGAATGATCGTTACATCGGGGTTCATGGCTTCAAGATTTTTCGCCGTGTCCTTCAGGGTTTCGCCTTTTACATAACTGCTGGTACTTGCAGAAATGTTAATGGTATCAGCAGAAAGCCTCTTTGCAGCGATCTCGAATGATGTCCTTGTTCGTGTGCTCGGTTCGTAGAAAAGGGTGATGACTGTCTTGCCCCGGAGGGTGGGGACCTTTTTAATGTCCCTTTTCGATACCTCTTTGAATGATTCCGCCGTATCCAGAATAAAGAGAATTTCTTCTTTTGTGAGCTCTGTAATGCCAAGAAGGTCTTTTTTTGTCCAGTTCATGAGGATGCCACAACCACGACTTCGTCTTTGCCATCAACTTCGCTTAGTCTTACCATAACATCTTCTTCAGGATTGGCTGAGTGAACAATACCAGCATAGTCAGGGTGTATGGGAAGTTCCCTGTCGCCTCGATCTACCAATACAGCAAGTTGTATCCTTTTAGGTCTGCCAAGGTCCATAATAGCGTCGATTGCCGCCCTTGTAGTACGTCCTGTCTGCATAACATCATCAACAAGAATGGCCGTGATGTTATTTACATCGAAGGGAATCTCTGTTTTTTTTAGCTCAGGCGACTTGAGTTTAAATACATCATCCCTATACATGGTGATGTCGAGGACTCCGAGTGGCAGGGAGATATGTTCAATGCCTTCAATCTTTTGTTTGATTCTCTGGGCAAGATGTACGCCCCTGGTCCGAATGCCGATGAGCCTCAAGTCCTCTACGCCCTGGTTTTTTTCTATGATCTCGTGGGCTATGCGGTTGATTGTTCTCTCCACCGCTTTCTTGTCAAGGAGCACCTTATTTTTCATCAGTCGTCCATGAAAATAGCTTTTGTGGGACACGTTTCTACACAGGATGTGCATTCGATACAGTCTTCGGGGTTTGTCACCTTTGCTTCACCCTCTTCGTCTGTAAAAACATCGTAAGGACAGAGACCTATACATTCCATACAATGATTACATAAATCTATGAATATATAAGGCCTCAAACTTTATACTACTATAAAGAGTTTATTAAAAAAAATCAAAAGAAAATCAATGCAGAAAAACTGCCCTGCCTTTATACAATGTCCTTGTGATATTCCTGGAGGGACTTCACCGTCATGCCTTTCTTTTTCTGGAGATATGCCTTTATGCCCTCAGCGACTGACTCTGCCGCAGCAGCAGTGGTAATGTAAGGAATCTTGTATTTGATGGCTGCTTTCCTGATGTAAGAATCATCATATTTACTGTTTTTCCCAATGGGAGTGTTAATGATCAGGTTAATCTCCTTGTTGTGGATAGCATCTACAATATTAGGCCTTCCTTCATGGACTTTTTTGATGAAGCTCGAGTTGACGCCACTGGCACTGAGAAACTTGTGGGTGTCGTCAGTGGCCAGAATTTTGAAGCCAACGCTTTGAAGATATTTTGCGACGGCCAGAATCTCTTTCTTGTCTTTTTGCTTGACTGAGACCAGCACTGTCCCGCTCGTGGGGAGTCTCTGGCCTGCACCTTCCTGTGACTTAAAGAATGCCAGTCCGAAGGTGTCTGCCATACCAAGTACTTCACCGGTAGATTTCATTTCCGGTCCAAGGGTCGGATCAACCTCGGGAAACATATTGAAGGGGAATACGGATTCCTTCACGCCCACGTGAGTATACTTCTTCTGTTTCAAGCCCATGTCCTTCAGTTTCTTCCCAAGCATGAGCCGGGTAGCGATACGGGCCATCTGGATTCCGGTGACCTTTGAAACGAGAGGAACGGTCCTCGAGGCCCGTGGATTTGCTTCGAGGATGTACACCGTATCATTGGCTATGGCGTATTGAATGTTCATAAGGCCTACAACATTCAATTCAACCGCTATCTTTTTTGTATATGCATTGATGGTATCAATGTGTTTCTTTGGAATGGTACGGGGTGGAATTGCACAGGCGCTGTCTCCTGAGTGGATACCGGCAAGCTCGATGTGCTCCATGACAGAGGGAACGAAGGCATCTTCGCCATCTGCAATGGCATCTGCTTCGCACTCAATTGCATTTTCGAGGAACCTGTCAATAAGAATGGGACGTCCCGGCCATATTTCAACAGCCTCATTGATGTACGAAGTAAGCATCTCATCATCGTAGACAATCTCCATGCCTCTCCCCCCTAGGACATAGGAAGGCCTGACAAGAAGGGGGTAGCCAATGTCGTGGGCTATCACAAGGGCTTCTGCAAGGGAAACCGCTGTACCACTTTCTGGTTGAGGTATATTAAGACGTGTCATGACTTCTTTAAATCGCTTTCTGTCCTCGGCAAGGTCAATACTTTCAGGGGAGGTTCCTAGGATTTTGACCCCTGCAAGCTCGAGCTCGCGGGCAATATTAAGGGGGGTTTGTCCTCCAAACTGAACAATAACGCCAATAGGCTTCTCCTTGTTATAAATGCTGAGCACATCCTCTACTGTGAGGGGCTCAAAGTAGAGTTTGTCCGATGTATCATAGTCTGTGGAGACTGTTTCGGGGTTGCAGTTAACCATAATGGTTTCAAAGCCTTCATCACGAAGGGTGAATGCAGCGTGCACACATGTGTAGTCAAACTCTATTCCCTGCCCTATACGGTTCGGCCCGCCCCCCAAGATCATTACCTTGCTCCTGTCGCTCACCTTTACCTCATCGGGGGCATTGTAAGTGGAATAGTAATAGGCTGCATCGGCGCCGCTCACAGGGACAGCACACCAGGCCTCTGTCTTGCCAAGAGCAATCCGTTTGTTCCGTATATCTTCCTCGGGACTATCAAGAATCTGGGCAAGATATTTATCTGAGAAACCGTCTTCTTTTGCCTTGATGATAAATTGGTCAGGGACGCTTTTCCCTTTGTAAGTCAAGATCTTTTCCTCAAGATCAAGGAGTTCCTTCATCTGCTGTATGAACCATCGTTTAATCTTGGTTTTCTCATAAAGATCATCAATTGTGGCGCCTTTTCGCAGTGCCTCGTACATGATGAATTGCCGCTCAGATGAGGGCTCGCTCAGCATGGCCATAAGGTCTTCAAGAGATCGTTTATTGAAATCCTTCGCAAAACCGAGGCCATACCGTTTCGTTTCCAGGGACCGGATTGCCTTCTGAAAGGCCTCCTTGTAATTTTTTCCGATACTCATAACCTCCCCAACAGCCTTCATCTGCGTGCCAAGCTTGTCCTCGGCCTCTTTGAACTTCTCAAAGGCCCATCGGGCGAATTTAATAACCACGTAGTCACCCCATGGCACATATTTATCCAGCGTTCCTGCTCGCCAGTAAGGTAAGTCCTTCAGGGTATATCCTCCTGCAAGCTTTGCAGAGATAAGGGCTATGGGGAATCCTGTTGCCTTGGAGGCAAGAGCCGATGAGCGCGAGGTTCTTGGATTGATCTCGATAACAACGATCCTGCCTGTATCCGGGTTATGGGCAAACTGAACATTCGTGCCGCCGATAACTTGAATTGCCTCTACTATGCGGTAAGAGTATTCCTGTAGTTTTTTCTGAACCTCTTCCGAGATGGTAAGCATGGGGGCAGAGCAGAAAGAATCGCCGGTGTGAACACCCATAGGGTCGATGTTTTCTATGAAACAGACAGTAATCATCTTATTGTCTGCGTCCCGAACTACTTCCAGTTCTAATTCCTCCCACCCGATAACAGCCTCTTCAATGAGTATCTGGCCGATGAGACTCGCTGCTATGCCACGGCTTGCTATGATTTTGAGTTCTTCTTTATTGTAAGTAATGCCTCCGCCCCACCCGCCAAGTGTGTAAGCAGGCCTGACAACCACCGGGTATCCGAGTGTGTCGGCAATAGCCAGCGATTCTTCAACCGAATAAGCAGGATCAGATAGGGGCATTGCTATCCCAAGTTTATTCATGGTATTTTTGAATTCGATTCTGTCCTCTCCACGTTCAATGGCGTCAGCCTTGACTCCAATAATCTGGACATTGTGCTTCGCAAGGATTCCCCTCTTTGAAAGCTCTGATGAAAGGTTGAGGCCTGTCTGCCCACCCAGGTTGGGAAGGAGCGCGTCAGGTTTTTCCTTTTCAATGATCTTTTCAATAGCCTCCACCGTCAGCGGTTCTACATAGGTAACATCAGCCATGCCGGGGTCTGTCATGATGGTGGCAGGATTTGAGTTCACGAGGATGACCTCGTACCCAATTGATTTGAGGGCTTTACATGCCTGGGTTCCGGAGTAATCAAATTCGCATGCCTGACCAATAATAATCGGACCTGAGCCGATAATCAGAACTCTATTAATACCGGGAATCTTTTTCATAATGAAATTCCTTTTTTATGGGAGAATTTAGCAGAAGCATCCTATCAAGGCACCCCTGCGTTGTCAAGTGTTTTCACCATCTTAGCTTGAATGGCCGGGCTTCTTGTGATACCTTAACACTAATGAGGTGACTGGTGATGAATGGGGTAGATGAAAGCACTGCAGGGGCAACCGGACAGGGATGTAAAACACAAAGTTCAAGACTTGGTCTTGTGCGCGACCTTTTCATTTTTTGGTTTGTCATTTTTCTTGTGGTTCTTTGCTGGACGAATAACATTCTGGTTACGGCAATCCTCATCGCTGCGTACGGTGTACGATACTATTTCTGGCCGAATAAGGAAGATCACGTTCTCTATATTGGCGGGGCAATCCTCGGTCCCATAGCGGAAATCATCGCCACAAAGGTTGGAATCTGGCAGTATACCCTGCCCACATTTCTTAACATACCATTGTGGCTTCCCTTTGCATGGGGATTTGCAGCAGTCCTCATCATTAGAATTACATTGGCCTTTGTGAAAAAGTAAAGACCTTTGCACTCTTTGTGAGAAAATTCTCTTGACAAAAGACCGGGATGATTATAACTTTGGTATACTTTTTTTTAATTTCATTAAAGGCATTATTATACAGTGATTAAGTCGTTAAAAATCAGATTCATCCTGGTCGGGATATTCCTTGTAATATCCATAATCTATTGCATGCCCAATGTCTTTGAACCGCAGGGCAACCTGAAAAAATACCTGCCTTCCGACAAGATCCGTCTTGGTCTTGACCTGAAAGGAGGGATGCACCTCCTCCTTGAGCTGGATATGGCCAAAATGATGCAGAACCTGTCAGACCGTAAGTTTACCGCGCTCAAGGATGCAATGATCCGAGACGGAGTCCGGTTTCTTGCCCTTGACATGAAAGGGAATACCATTGCAGTGGCGGTCAAGGCTGAACAGAAAGAAAAGCTCTATAACCTCGTTGGTAAGGAGTTTCCTGATATTAAGGCAGGTGCAACAAAAACTGAGGGAGATACATTTTTTGTTGATTTTGTGTTAAGTGAGAAAGAACTTGCCGGCCTCAAAGACAATGCAGTCAGGCAGGCCCTTGAGACGATTCGAAACAGGATAGACCAGTTCGGGGTTTCTGAACCGGTGATTGTTAAGCAAGGCGAGAATCAGATACTTGTCCAACTTCCGGGTATTAAGGACCCCCAAAGAGCGCTCGATCTTATTGGCAAGACCGCGCAGCTTGAGTTTAAACTTGTGGATGAGGAAAATGCAGGCAAGGCTTCATCGGGGAGCGTTCCGGATGGTGACGAACTCCTGATGATGCGCACCAAGAATAGGGAAACTGGTATTGCCACAACTACCCCGATTCTCTTGAAAAAGCAGGCCCTTCTCACCGGTGAGTTATTGACTGATGCAAAGGTAAGTATTGGCGGGGAATTCAGGAATGAGCCCTATGTTGGTATAGAGTTTAACAGTGAAGGAGCCAGGATATTTGACAAGATTACCGCAGAGAATGTAGGAAAGCGACTTGCAATTGTTCTAGATAATACGGTCTACTCCGCGCCTGTAGTGAAAGAAAGAATATCCGGTGGTAGGGCTTCAATCACGGGTGGTTTTACTATGGAAGAGGCAAAAGATCTGGCCATCGTTCTGAGGGCTGGCGCCCTTCCGGCACCGGTTAAGGTGGTACAGAATATTACCATTGGTCCAACCCTTGGCCAGGATTCCATAAGGAAGGGATTGCAGGCAACCCTGCTCGGAGCGATACTTGTTGTTATTTTCATGATTATCTACTACCGTTGGTCTGGTGTCATAGCAAATTTTGCTCTCTTCCTCAACCTGCTCTTCCTTCTTGGTGCGTTTAGCGCTCTGAAGGCGACCATGACCTTGCCCGGCATTGCCGGAATCGCCCTAACTATAGGTATGGGCGTTGATTCCAATGTCCTTATATTTGAGAGGATACGGGAGGAGTTGAAGCTCGGCAAAACAGTCAGGGCAGCGGTGGATACAGGGTATTCAAAGGCATGGGTTGCCATTTTTGATTCGCACGTAACTACCTTGATTACTGCATGCGTCCTCTTTATTTTTGGTACAGGGCCGATCAAAGGATTTGCCGTTACCCTGATCATTGGAATGGTCATCAACCTTTTTACGGCAGTATTTGGTTCGAAGGCAATATTTGACTGGATTATTCAGAAATTTAAACCGAGAACGCTGAGCATCTGAGGCTGCAATTATGTTTGAATTATTGAAAAACACTAATTTTGATTTTATAGGATTCAGGAAGAAGGCTTTTGTTATCTCGGCAATTCTCATTATTGTTGGGGTTTATGCGTTTGTTATGGTCCTTCTCGGAAGGGCAAATCTTAGCGTTGACTTTACTGGAGGAACTGCACTTCAGGTGAGATTTGCAGAACAGATGGATATCGGTGAACTCAGGAAGGTTCTGACCGATGGAGGCATTGGTGATGCGCAGATCCAGGAAGTAACAGGCACCAAGGAATTTTTTATTAAGACAAAACTTGCAGACTCAGAAGCCCAGACCATTCAGGACAAAGTGACATCCATTCTCGCCACCAAGCTTGCGGATAAGAGGTTTGAAGTACTAGGCACCAATATGGTTGGTCCCGGTGTTGGCAGAGATCTCAAGCGCTATGCAATCATTGCAGTGTGCCTTGCACTTGTGGGGATTATCATTTATATATGGTATCGTTTCACGTTTATATCAGGGATAGCGGCAACTATTGCAACGTTTCATGACGTGATGGTAGTCCTGGGGATATTCTACCTCCTCGGCAAGGAACTTGACCTCCTCATTATCACTGCATTACTTACGGTAACCGGGTATTCGCTCAATGACACAGTGGTTGTTTTTGACAGAATACGAGAAAACATGGGTACCATGAAGTCGAGAGACGACTTCGGTCAGGTCATCAACAGGAGCATCAATGAGGTACTGAGCAGGACAATCATAACGGGAATTAGCACTATTTTGGCCCTGGGATCAATCATGCTGATTGGCGGCACTGTATTGTTCGATTTTGCTTTTGCACTCCTTATCGGATTGGTTGTAGGGACCTACTCTTCCATATTTGTTGCGAGCCCGCTTGTTCTCATGTGGCGAAAAACATTAAAATAAATCGAAAAAGTACAATACTTTGACAGTTATTATCCTATTTGCTTTGTACTCCTGGGGGGGATGCAATGCAAGCGAAACTTGAAAATCTGCTCAAAGAAAAGGAACGGGAGCTCAAGCTCTACCAGAGGTTTCTCGATTTAAGAACTTACTGCGAAGAGAAGATTTTTCCCAAAGTCAACCTTCCCCTGAAGGGCCATACAGAGGCCCTTAAGACATTAATTGAAAAGATTATACCGGATCCAAAGGATCGAACAGAGGAGTTTTTTTCTGGAGAAATTTTTGTGCTCCTGTGCGCCATCTACCTCCATGACACAGATTTTATCAAGCATTTTGAGTGGAGCCGGAACAGGGAAATTTTAAACAGCCATGTGGTTCACCATAAGCAGCTCCTTCTCAATTTTGAGATAGCCAAGAAACTCGACATTCCTCCGTCAGCAATGGAAATTGTGAATGCACTGATCTTTTCCCACGAGGTGAGAAAGATGCCTTTAGAGTGGGACATTGATGATCACGGAAAAAAGGCAATTATTCGGAATACAAAAATGCTTGAAAGTATTCTGAATTTTGCTCACATACTTCTTGATGTGTTTTACTCAGGATTAAGGCATCGCGAGCTCAGAAGACCCGTTACGAAGGACATCATTCTGAGCCCTGACGACAATACAAAGGTAGACATTGATAGCAGGGAAGGACATATTCATATTCGATTCAATGCACATTTTCCCTATGAGCTCCATGTCGTGGAGACAGCCAGAGAGCGTATTGATGGCCTTTTTTCTCTTTTTAAAGAACAGGTAAATGGCAGGTTGGGTTTTCAGTATTCAAAATTAACCTGGGAGATATCCAGTGATTTTATTTACAATCGAGATTACTTTGAGCTTCCGAAGTTTTCTCCCAACAGTGAGCCAGAAACGCCGCCCTTTAACCGTTGGAAAGAAATTTCAGGCCTCTTGGACAAGCTTTTGCTTTCCCGTGGAATTGTTGTAGTGGGCGAGGTTGGCACAGGCAAAACAACAATTCTTCAGTCATTTCTCTTACCCCAGCTCTTTGCAATGTCAAATAATGTTTTTTACTGTGAACTATGGAAAAACCCTGTTGGCGAGCTCAGATATGTCATTTCCAAGAGATATGGCCATTTGGAATACTCAGGGCTTGATATCATATCTATCTGTAAGCATCTGTCTGACGAAGGTCCGTGTTTCTTTGTTCTTGATAGCTGTGAAATGGTGATAGGAATTGATGATGGAGAAAAAGAGAAATTTGAACGTTTCGTTTCCTTCTGTCTGGAACAGACAAATATTTATCTTGTCCTGGTGGGCGATCAGGAAACATTCTTTGGTTGGTATGGTCCATTTCGAAATATCACTATGTCATCGCTCTTTGAAATACAACCCATGAGAACTTCTCAAGATTTGAAGGCCCAGGATGGAGACTGGACTTTTTTCGATATGAGCGAATTTCAGAAACCCATCGAACATGAATTACTTGATCCAATCCTTAATATTGGAAAAACGTTCACAGACATTAAGGGTAATATGATAAACAACAGGGACTTCAGGGCCCTTGTCGCAGTTTTAATGGGTAACGTTAAGAAACAATTATGGAGATACTCTCTTGAAGATATGTATTTTGAGACCAATCTTCCCAAGCATCAAATCCTTTCATATCTTGAACTACTAAAAAAAGAGGATATAGTCAGGGAGTTTGAATACTTTGATGTTATATATTATTCACTTTCGAGTAAATATTTCAAAAAGACCCTCTATAATGTTTTGCGACTTGATGAATTCGAGGAAAAAAAGAAGATCAGGAATCTCATTCAAAATGCTGTGGTGAATGAAACCTTCCTTGATGTTGCATCCCTCGTACTTATAGAAACATGGAAAGATAGTATGGTGTTCTCATCAGAAGGAATGGGATGGATTCTCGCGAGCGCGATATTCTGGTCAAGAGATTACAAACATTTTTATGAAAAGGCAAAAAACGATAAAAAGGAGATTGATGTACAACCGATCTTAAAACTTATCTACCTTGACGATCCGGAGAGAAGGGGGAATGCCATAAGGCTTCTTGTAGAAATCCAGGATAAGAGAGCCATAAATCCTTTGCTTCTCCATTTGAAGGAGGAAGCTGTACTGGAGATTAAAAAAACTCTTGTGAACGGGGTAGGTCTAACGCGAAAAAAAAGAGCCTTTGTTGCCATCATCAACGCACTCCAGGAAATCGGGGAGCAACAACTTCGCCTCAATGCGATTGACTTCTTTTATTCTCTTGCCGATGGAAAGGCAAGGGAGTTTCTTATTGAGATCAGACAACAAGAGAATGATCCTTTCGTGCTTATGAGAATCGATAACCTTCTTGCTAAGGAAGGGCAATCTTAGTCATCCCGTGCATATATGGTCTCAATGCTTCAGGTATGGTTATAGAACCATCGAAATTCTGATAATTCTCCATAATTGCCATTACCGTCCGCCCTGCAGCTAACCCTGACCCATTCAGAGTGTGGACAAAATCTACCTTGTTTCCTGATTTACGATACCTGATTTTTGCCCTCCTTGCCTGGAAGTTCTCAAAGTTGCTGCACGATGATATTTCTCTGTAGATGTTCTGTCCCGGCAACCAGACCTCGATGTCGTATGTTTTGGCTGAGGAAAAACCAAGGTCACCGGTGCACAAGAGAGAAACCCGATAATGGATTTTGAGCTTTTTGAGGACATCTTCGGCATCAAGGAGGAGCCCCTCCAACTCCTCGTATGATTGCTCTGGCCTCGCAAACTTCACAAGCTCTACCTTGTTAAACTGGTGTTGTCGTGTCAGTCCGCGCGTGTCTTTCCCATGGGCGCCTGCTTCTGCACGGAAACAGGGGGTATACGCCACAAACTTGATGGGAAGATCATCTTCTCTCAGGATTTCGTTGCTATAAATATTCGTTACCGGTACCTCTGCAGTGGGAATAAGAAAATAATCAACACCCTGTAATTTAAAAAGCTCTTCCTCAAACTTCGGTAATTGTCCGGTTCCAGTCATAGCCTCACGATTTACCATAAACGGGGGGAGAACTTCAGTATACCCATGTTCTTGTGTGTGTAAGTCGAGCATAAAATTGATTACAGCCCTTTCAAGGAGCGCGCCGCCTGCTTTGTAAAGCGTGAAACGCGATCCGGCTATTTTCGCTGCTCTCTTGAAGTCAAGTATATCGAGTTTCTCGCCTATATCCCAATGGGGAAGAGGTGCAAAATCAAAAGAAGGTTTTTCTCCCCATATCTTTACCTCTTTGTTGTCTGTATCACTGCTTCCTAAAGGAACACTTTCGTGAGGAATATTCGGAATCACGAGAAGTATGTCTTCCCATTCTTTTTCAACGGCCCGAAGCTCTTGTTCTAATCCTTCAATAGCCCTACCAAGATCTCTCAGATGGCTTATCTTATCTTCTGCATCAGTGCCTGATTTTTTCAGTTTTGCAATTTCATTGGAAAGCTCATTTTTTTCACTCTTCATCTTTTCTGATTCCTGGATGAGCGTTCTCCTTTTTTCATCTGCTGAAAAAAGCTTCTCCATGTTGATTTCGGTACCTCTTTTTTTCAGACTTTCAAATATGACCTCTCTTTTCTCCCTTAGTATTTTTGGGTCAATCATTTAATCCTCCATAACTTGTTTGTTAAACTCTATTGGCAAATAAGTATAGACAGTGCCTCGAAGGGTATAGATAGGTTTCCAGTCAACAAGAAGTTGTACTTTTTTTGTATAACGAAAGCTTGCCAAAAAAGAGTTTACAATTGCGTATACGATTCCTATATCATCATTTTTACCGGCAACACCCTGGAAAAGCTCCTTTGTAAAGTTCAGATAAATGATGCCTTCAGAATCAATAATCATCTCCTGGAGTGAGATGCCACCAGGAATAAGACTGTTCTTTTGCAGTTCATTGATGATAAAGCTACCTTTGTCTTTCTGCGTTGCAGTGTTGTCAATTTCAACGATATTTTCAATCAATTTTCCATTGTCACCGGGATAGAGTAGGGAAACAGTAGTTTTTTCCACCGGCACGATCTGCTTCTTCGGCTGGGTATCAGCAACGTATTGAAAAAAATAAACAAAAAAAGCAGTGGCAACGACAAGGGGCAGACAGATTATTATGAGCCTTTTGTAATTGATCCGTTTTTCTGGCGAATACCCCCTGAACTGTCTGATATTCTTTATTCCCACTTGTTTTAATCTCCAACACCGAGATCCTTTAGATCAGATCTGTATATTCAACTAAAAACTCATGCGACTTCATCACCCTGAAGATCGGATATATGGCGCTGTATCGATAAGTATCAACAAAAGATTGGTGAATTTCTCTCTTATACGCTGCGCTTATGTCCTCAAGAATAATGGTACTGAAATCGTTGCAGACAGCATCAAAGGCAGTTGCAAGAACACAGAAATGGGTGTTGATTCCACCTACTGCAACCGTGTCAACATGCAGGGTTCGTAAAGTTTGATCAAGGTCAGTTTTAAAAAAAGCACTGAATCTCCTTTTTTCAAGGATAATATCTGTAACCTGTGGCTCAAGGTCTGGAATTGGCCTTGTCCCATCTGTTCCGCGTATAGCGTGGGGTTTCATTCTTCCCTGAAAGATAAAATCATCCTGGAGGAAGCTATCACAAGCAAAAATTATAGGTATTGATATGCTGCGGCATTCCCTGAGAAAAGCTGCAGCAGGTTTTATGATCTTTTCTTCCTCCCGCTTGCCCGTTCTTTCTTTCCCCAGGTTGCCTTCAAGCATATCGACAATGATTACTGCAGGATTCAATTCGGTCCTCCCGATATATTGTTTTTAAGGAAGAGTCTTTCGAAGTTTTGAGTTAGCTGTGTAGCGATCTCATCCATTTCTTTACCTTTTATCTGAGCGATTCTTTCTATTGTCAACTTGACTAACGAGGGTTCGTTTCTCTTGCCCCGGTAGGGGTGTGGTGTTAGGAAAGGCGCATCTGTTTCTGCAAGGATCCTGTCAATTGGCGTGTACTTAACAACATCTGCAAGACTGTGAGAGTTTTTATAGGTAATTGTTCCGGGTATAGAAATGGTGAAGCCCATGTCGAGAAATTTTTTAGCAGCAGCAAGATCATATGAGTAGCAGTGAATTACTCCACCAAGATTGCCATCGCACGCCTTGTTGAGAATTTGAAGTGTTTCATCTTTTGCATTTCGAGAATGAATAATGGCGGGAAGTTTAGCTCGTTTAGCAACCTCTATCTGCAAGTGGAATGCATTGATCTGAGATTCTCGCGGCGAGTAATGCTTGAAGAAGTCGAGCCCTATTTCTCCATAGGCAACAATTTTTTTATTTTTCAGGTATGTGGCTATGGTTTCTTCAAGTTGTGGGGTGTAATCTTTGCTGTTGTGCGGATGGATACCGATTGCTCCATACACAGCAGGGTAATGTGCAATGATTTCAACAACCTTTTTGAAATAGGTTTCGTCTGTGCCGACAGTTAGCATATAGCACAGTCCTTCGCGAAGACCCCTCTCAATTACTTCTTTCCGGTCTTTTTCAAAGTCTTCCATCTCGAGATGGCAGTGAGAATCGACGAACATGAAGATTTATAACACATTTGCGAGGACCGATTCAATTACCGGGGCTCACGTCGCCCCCTCCATCCCGCCAAATGGGGCGGAGCCTCCCCTTCGCGCCCAAGAGTGGGCTAGTTAATTCTTACCCCCTTAATCCATTAATCCCGCTCTCGGCCCCTGTTTTCATCTTAAAGATAGCTACAATCTATACCGATAAGATATATACAATGGACAATGCTGACCAATGCCATGCTGACCCATGCACAAAGAGTCCGGGAGGCACCCAAGGCTTGATGGAAAGTAGAAGTAATGATGAGTCTTTGCGCGAACGGGCTGATCGCTATATGGCACTTTTCCAAGCGGCTAATAGCGCAATTTTTATCATGGACAATGACCGTTTTATCGATTTCAATCCAAAAACACTGGAGATATTCAGGTGTAACGCTGACCAGATAACACGTCATCACCCATGGGAGCTTTCGCCAGAGCTCCAGCCTGATGGCATTTCTTCCAGGCAAAAAGCCACGGAAAAAATCGACCTTGCCGCTAATGGATTCCCGCAATTTTTCGAATGGCAGCATTGCCGATGTGATGGCACTCATTTTGATTCAGAGGTAAGTCTCAACAGGGTTGAACTCTCTGGAAAGGTTTATATCCAGGCTATCGTCACTGATGTAACGCAACGAAAAGAAACGGAGAGGGCGCTCAATGGGGAAAGACAAAGATTCAGGACCCTAGCCGAGAATGCACCATTTGGTATGGTTCTTATAACACATGAAGGAAATTTCCTGTATATAAATCCAAAATTCATTGAAATATTCGGTTACAACATTGCGGATACTCCAAATGGCAAGGTTTTGTTCAGGAAAGCATACCCAAACAAGGATTATCGCCGTCAAGTAATCAAAACGTGGATTGAGGATGCGCGGGTTGAACAGCCCGGAGAAAAGAAGCCGAGAACCTTCAGAGTCACCTGCAAGAATGGAACAGAAAAGACCATTAACTTCCGTGCCGTACTTCTTGAGGCTGGAGAAAGCATCATGACGTGTGAAGATATTACTGATCGTGTAAAGGCTCAAGAGGAGCTATCTGATGAAAAAGAGCGCCTTGCTGTGACGTTGAGATCAATCGGCGATGGTGTGATTGCAACAAACATAGAAGGAAAAATTGTTCTAATGAATGCCATCGCAGAGGCTCTGACAGGATGGACCCAGAAGGAAGTATCAGGTAAGAGCCTCACGGAAGTATTTCGTGTAGTTGATGGTAGAACAAGGACAACATCATCTAATCCTATAGCTGCTGTGTTGAAGACAGGTGAGCCATCAGTACTCCCGGATAATCAGATGCTTATTTTAAAGGATGGAAGGGAAATGATAATATCTGAGAGCACTGCCCCGATATTCGGCAAAGACAATAAAATTATAGGGGCTGTCCTTGTTTTCCGCGACATCACAGAAAAGCATAAGCGTGAAGAGGACCTTTTGCGAATTGACAAACTTGAGTCAGTGGGGGTTCTTGCTGGTGGAATAGCCCATGATTTTAATAATATACTCTCGGTAATTCTCGGAAACATTTCTTTGGCAAAAATGTATGTTAAGCCGGATGAAGATAAATTACAGAAAAGGTTTAGTGATGCTGAACAGGCTATACTCCGAGCGAAGGACCTGACACAGCAACTCCTAACTTTTTCAAGGGGCGGATCACCGGTAAAAAAGACTTCTGCTATTCAGTCTGTATTGAAGGCATCTTGCCGTTTTGCCGTCACTGGATCGAATATTCAGTGTGAATTTGATCTCCCAAGTGATCTTTTACCCGTTGATATCGACGCCGGGCAGATCAACCAGGTCATTCATAATATAGTCACGAATGCACAACAGGCCATGCCAGATGGAGGCACTATTCACATTAAAGCGGAAAATATTGTCTCTTCAGAGAAAATGGCCAAGCAAGGTCTTGTGATGAATCAGGGAGAGTATGTAAAGATTATAATCCAGGATGATGGTGTTGGAATTCCCTTTGAGAACATTGGAAAGATATTTGATCCATACTTTACTACAAAAGAACAGGGAAGCGGCCTTGGCCTCGCCACCTCCCATTCCATCATCAAAAAACATGGAGGCTACATCAGCGTGGAGTCATCGCAGGGGAAAGGGACAGTCTTCTCCATCTATCTTCCTGCTTCATCACGAAGTGAAGAGCCCGGACAATTAAACGAAAAGTTTTCAAGCCAAGGGAAGGGAAAAATCTTGGTTATGGATGATGAGGACATGATCCGGGAGATTACTGGAGAACTTCTTCATAATCTTGGCTACCAAGTTGAGTTTGCAAAGAACGGGAGCGAGGCTATTAACCTATACAGGTCAGCACAGGATCTGGGCAAACCTTTTGATGCAGTGATCCTCGATTTGACAGTGCCCGGTGGAATGGGAGGCAAGGAAACGATCAGCAAACTTCTCGCAATTGATCCAAACGTCAAGGCAATTGTGTCGAGTGGCTACTCAAACGACCTTATTGTGGCTGAGTTTGGGAAATATGGTTTTCGTGGGGTAATCATTAAACCATACCATCTTACAGAACTGAGCCAGACATTACAGGGTGTTTTGACTGGAACACATTAACGTAAGGATTTTTTCTTTTCCGCAGCAATTATTCATATTATAATACCTTGGTAAACTAACGAAGTGATAAAGAGTTAAGGTTGAACTCGATAGGAGGAATGTCTTGGGTCTTGTGAACATTATGGATAGAGATGTAAAGCTCATTATGGTTGGAGGAAAAGGTGGTGTGGGCAAAACAACCTGTGCTTCTGCTATTGCCCTTAAACTGGCCATGGATGGAAAAAGGGTCCTTGTGATTTCGAGCGACCCGACGCCTTCTCTGTCAGATATCTTTGAGGTATCTATTGGGAATGAGGAGGTAAGAATAACTGAAAAATATGAACTCTACGGATTGGAAATCTCCTCGGATGTTGTCCTTGCAAAATGGAAGGAAAGATTTGGCAAGGAAATCTATGAGGTCATCTCATCCTTTGCAAATGTTGACCACGACTTTGTTGATTACGTTGGGACAGCCCCTGGTATAGAAGAGGAATACATGCTTAGCTTTATCATAGAACTCGTGGAGAGCGGAAAATATGATATCGTTGTGTGGGATACAGCCCCGGCAGGTCACACCTTGAGGCTTTTACGCCTGCCCCACCTTTTCCTCAAGCACATGGAGGCTGCTACAAAGTTCTATATGAATATGTACGACTATCTTGAAAAATTGAAGGACGCAGTCAGATTTAAGACATCCAAACGATCCCTTTTGGAAATCATTGGAAGCTGGGAGGCCCTTTCAGAAAGAATCGTTGATTTTATCAGGAATGAAAAACTGACAAAATATCTCATCATCACAATCCCGGAAGCCCTGGGCGTGAAACTGACAGAGAGGGTGATTACCGAATTTAAAGCAAACATGCTGAAGGTTGAAAACATAGTGGTCAATTACGTTGTGAAAGAAGCAGATTGTGAATTCCACAAGACAAGAAAGGCAATGCAGCAACATTATCTGGACTTTCTGGCCAATGCCTATAAGGATACGAATCTTGTTATCCTCAATCTTACTCCCTGGGAAGTGAAGGGAATGGAGCGTATTGCAGGGATCTCCCAGGCATTATTTTCGAATCCATGACGCCAGCTCCTTTGTGAATCATCATACTGTGTATAGCAAAAAACCGTTGAAAAAAACATTCAGTACTTTACGCATAACGGGTGGCTTGCTGAAAGGTAGGAGTATAATCCTCCTGGAGAAAAGCGGTGTACGATATACCTCAGCGAAGGTAAGAGAGGCCATTTTTAACATTCTTGGCGATATGGAAGGAAAAAAAGTGCTTGACCTCTTTGCTGGCTCCGGCTCCTTCACCATTGAGGCTTTGAGTAGGGGTGCTTCATCTGCAACGTCAGTAGAAATTCACAGGGAAATGGCGAAAACCCTCGAAAGAAATCTCACATCTCTCGACCTAAAAAATTCTTGTCATGTTCTCGCCATGGATGTAGTATATGCCGTCCCATTTCTTGCTAAAAAGGCTATTTCCTATGATATAATTTTTATAGATCCTCCTTATGAAAAAGGGCATGTTGGAGAGACACTGAAATTGCTAACAACAAATAGAATTTATCATACCGATGCCTTCATTGTGATAGAACATTCAAAGAGAGAAATACCGGTATTTTCGGACCTCAAAGGGTGGCATCAAGTAAATTCAAAAGGATACGGAGATACATTGATTACACTGTTCCAGGCTGGTTAAATTATTGTTAAAAGGAGAGGTTCATGAGAAAGCGACTGGCTGTTTATCCTGGGTCTTTTGACCCTATTACGAATGGGCATCTGGATATATTAACACGAGGCCTTGAACTTTTTGACACGGTGATCGTAGCCATTGCGCATAATATTGAGAAGAAAGCCTTGTTCACCGTAGAAGAAAGAAAGGACCTGATAAGGCGATCCGTGAAAGACCACGTCAAAGTAAAGGTGGACAGCTTTGAGGGCCTACTTGTTGATTACGTGAAGAAAGTGGATGCCAAGACAGTCATTCGCGGGCTCAGGGCTATGAGTGATTTTGAGTATGAATTCCAGATGGCCTCCATGAACAGGGAATTGAACAGGGAAATGGACACTATTTTCATGATGACAAGTAAAGACTATTTTTTTATCAGTTCACGGACAATTAAAGAAGTGGCAAGTTTTAGCGGGTGTGTTGCCGGTCTCGTCCCGGATATTGTTGAAAAAAAACTGAAAGAGAAATTTCAGAGGTAAAAAAAATGAATAAAATTCGCACAATTTCCATTTTTATTGCTCTACTTTTCCTCATTCCGTGCATGGTGAATGCAAATGAGGTATACACGATAAGAATTCAGGGCACCATCAATCCCCCTATAGCAAGTTTTATTACCGAGTCAATTGTTAAAGCAGAGGAAAACGGATCCGAGGCCCTCCTCATCCTTATGGATACGCCTGGGGGCCTCGACACGTCAATGCGGGATATCATCAAAGGCATCATGGAATCGAATATTCCGGTAATTGTTTACGTTTATCCTTCAGGTGCGCGTGCAGCATCCGCCGGTAGTGTGATACTTCTGGCCTCCCATATCGCTGCCATGGCCCCCGGAACAAATGCAGGAGCTGCCCATCCTGTCAGCGTTGGTCAGGAAAAAGCTGACAAGGTGATGATGGAAAAGGTAGCAAAGGACGCAGAAGCATATGTACGAAGTATTGCCAAACAACGTGGCAGGAATGAAGAATGGGCTGCAAAATCTGTAAAAGAAAGTGCCTCCATAACGGCTACTGACGCAGTGGATAACAAGGTGGCCGATCTTGTCGCCGCCAGCATCGATGAACTTCTTGAAAAGATCGATGGCAAAAAGGTGGAAACAAAAAAAGGCAAAGTTGTGCTCAAGACAAAGGGCAAGAAGGCAGCCGAGGTTGTCATGCCCTTTAAATACAAGTTTCTCTCCTATATCAGCGATCCTAATGTGGCATATATACTCATGATGATTGGTATCTACGGAATTCTCTTCGAAATATATAGTCCAGGAGCAATCTTTCCCGGTGTTGCCGGCGGAATATCCCTTATTCTTGCCCTCTATGCCTTTCAGACACTGCCTATCAGTTATGCAGGGCTCGCGCTGATCCTCCTTGCAGTTATCTTTTTCATCCTTGAGTTGAAGGTTGTAAGCTATGGCGCCCTGGGGATTGCAGGAACTATTTCTCTTGTGATAGGTTCTATTATGCTTATTGACCTTCCATCGAGCGTCCTCTCCATCTCGTATGCAACGATTATTATCGTGGCAGTCCTCACTGGCATATTTTTCTTTGGTGTGTTAACTTATGCCGTAAGGGCGCAACTTTCTAAGGTAAAAACAGGCAGGGAAGGTTTGGTTGGAGAAGAAGGAGTGGCGCAAACAGATGTTTTTGAAGAAGGCAAGGTTTTTGTGTACGGGGAAATCTGGAACGGCAAGAGTGAAGAGCCTATCTCTAAAGGCGAGAAGGTACTTGTAACTGCGATTGAAGGGCTTGTTTTAAAAGTAAAGAAAAAAGGAGGATAACATCATGTATATTCCATATCTGTTTATTGTAGTACTTGTGGTTTTTTTCCTGGTAAGTGCAATAAAGGTCTTGAATGAATACGAAAGGGGTGTCATATTCAGGTTGGGCAGGGTCCTCGGAGCACCGAAGGGTCCGGGGCTTATCATCCTTATACCAATTATTGATAGAATGGTCAAGGTAAGCTTGCGGACCGTTGTGCTTGATGTGCCGCCCCAGGATGTCATTACGAGAGATAATATTTCAGTGAAGGTGAATGCTGTTGTCTATTTCAGGGTTATGGACCCCTCAAAGGCGATTATAGCTGTTGAGAACTATCTCTATGCCACGAGCCAGCTTGCTCAGACCACGCTTCGGAGTGTTCTTGGACAGGCTGAACTCGATGAACTCTTGTCACAAAGAGAGAAGATCAATGAGAGACTCCAGGGGATACTTGATACCCATACTGAACCCTGGGGTATTAAGGTATCCAACGTTGAGGTAAAGAACGTTGACCTGCCACAGGAGATGCAGAGAGCTATCGCAAAACAGGCAGAGGCTGAAAGGGAGCGTAGGTCAAAAGTAATTGCTGCGGAAGGTGAATACCAGGCTGCCACTAAATTGGCTGACGCCTCGGATATACTTTCCCGAAATCCGATGTCCTTGCAACTCCGCTATTTGCAGACCCTCATTGAAATATCTACTGAGAAGAATTCTACCATTCTCTTCCCGATCCCAATCGACCTCATCAGCGCATTTACGGAGAAACTTAAAAAATGAGACGGTGGTTCATAGTATTCTTGATGTTGCTTTTCTGCGTTGGTATAGCTGACGCTAAACCGCCAAAGAAGGTCCGTAGGTACCAAAAGGATTCACAGGCAGAAGCCTCATTGAAGAAAGAGGAGTCTTACAAGTCCTATATTGTGATGGAGGCCATGAGCGGCAAGATCATTGAAGGTGAGAACATTCATCTAAAGAGATCCCCGGCAAGCATTGTGAAGCTCATGGTTGCCCTTGTTGTCATGGAGAAGGTGGCTAAGGGTGAGGTAAAATTAACCGACCGGATAACAGTTTCCCGGGAGGCCTCCAAGATAGGGGGGAGCCAGGTTTACCTAAAAGAGGGGGAGGTTTTTCCCCTGGAAGAATTAATAAAGGCTACTTTGATTGCCTCGGGAAATGACGCTGCCTATGCTATTGCAGAACACATTGCCGGGAGCAAAGATGAATTTGTCAAGCTGATGAATGAAAAGGCAAAGTCCCTGAATATGGCAGATTCAGAATTCCATTCTGTCCACGGACTTCCACCTTCCAAGGGGCAGGAGGCAGATTTAAGCTCAAGTAGCGATCTTGCCATGCTTGGCCGGGAGCTCTTAAAATATCCCAAAATCATAGAGTGGACCTCAATTAAAAGCGAACCCTTCAGGGGTGGCAAATTTATCATGAACAACCATAATAAACTTCTTACACGAATGGGTGGAACAGATGGTTTCAAGACCGGGTATTACAGTGAAACAGGTTTTAACCTTGTAGCCACAGCCCAGAAGAATGGCCTGAGGTTTATCGTGGTTGTTCTTGGAAGCCCGAAGGCAAAAGTAAGGGATGACATGGCAGTGGAGAAGTTTAAGAAAGCATTTGGCCAGTATAAAATGCTGAATGTGGTTAAGCAGGGTGAAGTAATTGACAAAGATGTGATCCTTGATGATGGAAAATACAGGAAGATAAAGGGCGTTGCAGGCTCTAACTTCCAGTACCCTGTCCCGAATGATAAGAAAGGGACTGTTCAAAAGGAGGCATCTATACCTTCCAGCATTAAAGGAGAAATCCGGGAAGGTCAAAAACTTGGCGAACTTATTATAAAATTCGACAATGAGCAGATTGGAAAAGTAGATATTGTCTCGCCAGTATATATTCCCAAGGCAAACCTCTTTACGAGGCTTATACGAAAAATTGGACTGAACATTTAATGAAAGCCATGGAAAAACAATTCACAATGCTAAGAAACAAAGAAATTATTATTGGCATTACCGGGGGTATTGCAGCATACAAGACTGCAGAACTGGTGAGAGAGCTCTCGAAAAGGGGTGCAAATGTCCATGTGGTGATGACAAAGAATGCCATGGAATTTGTTACACCACTCACGTTCCAAACTCTCTCCGGAAACCCGGTAGTCCATGAGATGTTCGAACTTTTTGCAGGCTCAAAGATAGGCCACATAGCGCTGTCCGATATCGCTGATCAGATGGTAATAGCGCCAGCTACTGCGAATATTATTGGAAAAATTGCGAATGGCATTGCTGACGATTTTTTGACTACCATGGTTATGGCAACAACCGTTCCGATTCTTTTTGTGCCGTCTATGAACACAAAGATGTGGGGCAGCCCAATGGTAGAGGCAAACATAATAAAACTCAAAGAGGCGGGCTACGAATTTATGGAGCCGGCGAGCGGTGATCTTGCCTGCGGCACGTCAGGTAAGGGAAGAATGCCCTCCGTAGAAGAGGTCCTCGAAAAGATGGAAGACATCTTTACAGAAAAAGACCTTATCGATGAAAGGATCATGGTAACAGCTGGTCCCACCACTGAATATATTGATCCCGTAAGGTGTATTACAAACAAATCTTCAGGTAAAATGGGCTATTCCATAGCAAAGATTGCAAAGAGAAGGGGCGCAGACGTTATCCTGATAACAGGTAAGACCTATGTGGCTCCGCCAAGAACAGATATGCGCATTATTGAAGTTGAGACTGCATGTGAGATGCGAGATGCAGTAATGGAACACTACAGGCATTGCTCGATAATTATTAAGGCAGCAGCTGTCGCCGATTTCAAGTGCAAAAATGAAACCTGCCAGAAGATTAAAAAGAAAGGCGATGACAATGCTGTAATGCTAGAACTGGAGAAAAATCCTGATATCATTGGTGAACTTGGAAAAATAAAAGAGCAGAGAATTCTCATTGGTTTTGCTGCAGAAACAGAGAATGTATTCGACCATGCCGCAGAAAAGCTGAAGAAAAAAAATCTTGATATTATCGTTGCCAATGATGTAGCGAAGCCGGGCATTGGATTTGGCTCAGACAACAACGAGGTTACCATCATCGAGGCTGCGGGCAGCGCAAAGCATGTACCCATGTTGAGTAAAGACGAGATTGCCCATATCATTCTCGATGCAGCAAAAAAGGCTTTAAAAAAGAAGAAAAGAGTAGAAGAAGACTGGTATTAAACAACTCTTAGCTGATAACAGCTCATAGGTTATAGTGAAAATCAAATCAAATTCGCTTTGTGCCCTTGTATTTATTCAGATAAATGCATCTCAAACCCTGAGAAAGACGTCCGGGATTTTTTTCTCACTGCTTACTGCTTGCTGCGCACTGTTTTTCACTTTGTTTTCACCTGATATAGTACAAGCTGCCAAAGATGATAAGATTGCCGATGTTGTAGAAATGACAAGCAAAGCGATTGTCAATATAAAAACCGAAGAGTGGTCAAAAGATATCGATGAAAAAAAGAAACCGAATGTATTTAAGAAGCTTATTGTAGGTGAGGAAGAAGAGGAGGAGATGTTCGAGAATATAGGGTCAGGCGTAGTTTTGGACCCGAAGGGAATTATCGTAACCAACGAACATCTCATCTCGAAGGCGATCAATATTAGGGTTAAATTTATTAATGGCAAGGAATATGAGGCCTATGTCCTTGGCAGTGACCCGGAGTTCGACATTGCATTATTGAAGGTAACTGACAAAATAGACCTGCCCTTTTTGAAGATTACTAAACCAAAAAGTGTAAGGGTTGGCCAAAAGGTGATTGTTATAGGAAATCCTTATGGTCTCTCAAGCTCGGTAAGCGTTGGCGTGGTAAGCGCCCTTGGGAGGAACTTAAAAATTGATAACAAAATTTATGCAAATCTTATCCAAACCGATGCTGCAATTAATCCTGGGAACAGCGGGGGTGCCCTTCTTGATACCGAAGGAAATCCACTTGGCATTGTTACGGCAATATATGGAGAAGGCAAAGGCATAGGATTTGCTATTCCCATCGATGATGTGCTTGCTATGCTAGACGAATTCCTGCAAAGTGATGCGAAAAGGCCGATTATTGGTTTCTTCATCGAGAAGCGCAGGGATGAAAAAGGTCCTTACCTTTATATTAATAAGGTTTTACCTGGAAGCCCTGCCGAGAGATATGGTGTAAAGATTGGCGACAAAATTACAGAGCTTAACCGGAAAAAGATAAGAGAAGGTACGAAAATACAAAGTATGCTCAGGACTTTGAGACAACAGGAATCGATCCAATTTAAAGTAGCAAAAGGACCAAAATCTGTCATTATGAATATCGATGTGAAAGATATAGGCGATTACATCCCTGCCCCCATGGACGAAGGTCTCTGTGGCGTAAAAATATCAGATATCAAGGGCTACCCGAAATTAAAGTTCAAATTAAGAGAAAAGGATGGGGTTGTGGTGACAAAAGTAATGAGTGGATCACCTGGGCCCAGATGTGGATTACGAACAGGAGATGTAATTTTTAAAATAAATAATAATGTCGTCTCAAATAAAAAAGATTTTGATACTTTTATGGCAGAAGGGTTAAAGAGAAATTATATTCTTTATCAGGTAAAGAGACGAAACGAGATTTTCTTTTTGCCGGTTAAGCTTGACACGCTACTTTAGGAGGTTGACATGGACGAAGCGCAGAAAGGATTCAAGGTTACCGACAAGAGAGCAGACACCAGCGAAAACGAGGTGTTAGGTTCGCAAAAAAAGGCCGAAGAGAGAACCTGTGAAGAAATTGCCGAAGAGGAGGCCTTTACCACTGTTCTCAACTTCTCTACATTTATACTGTCTTTAACAACGTCAGCGCTTGTTTGCCTCGGGGAATTGCCTGACCCAATTGCAAAGGAAAAGACGATGAACCTTCCCCTTGCGCAACAGACAATAAGCATCATAGAAATCCTGAAAGAAAAGACAAAAGGCAATCTCACAGAGGACGAAGAGAACCTGCTTGGCACAGTTCTCTATGACCTCAGAATGAAATACGTTCAATCGGCTTGTAGTTGAGCATCCACTAAGCTCCTGAGAATAAATACTGCTAAAGGTTAAAGCGTATCCTGCGATAAAAAATGCATGGAGCTTTATGAGATTTTGCCTGAATGTCTTCATTTCATTGAACCATTGGCCGATGTTAGGCTTATCACTCGTGGTTATTACACTATAGAGGATTCATTTCATCCACTCCTCTGGTTTGCACCTGAAGGATACACTGCACACTATTATTTTCATCCACAGGCTGGATCAGCAGAACGTTTCCAGCAGCTATTGAGCAATCACGAAGAGGTAAACCTGCTAGAAGTCCGCTTCGAAGATGCCATGCTTGATAGCTGGGAGAGACAGTACTCCCTCAGTATTGAGAACTGTACGTTATGGGACTGTGTGTCACTCAGACATGATTATGATGTTATCTTCGCAGAAACAAAGAATATACTCAAATACGATGAGGGGACCCTCCTCAAGGCTTATGATAGAATCATGGCCAGCGTTGAAGAGGCGTGTATGAAGTTCTATCATCTTTGCAGATTCACACAAAGCTAGCATAATTCGACACCATTACAATTCTCTCATGACTTATTTGGGATAATCTCAAAGATTTATTCCCAGTAAAATTGCCCTTCTTTTGCCTTGTTTATTTTCAAGGTTAACACTAAAATAATGTTTATAAAGACTATACTTCAAGGAGGGAGTGAGCTATGGAAGATGACAGAATTTCCCACCATGAGTCTATCCGCACAATGTATAATAGGATAAAGCAGGATGGAATGACGAATATCTGGGACCGCTTTGAAGCCCAGGGCATGGGAGGAAACCCAGACCAGCGGTGCCCTTTCTGTCTGGGTGGCGTGCGGTGCGATCTCTGCTCAAATGGACCATGCAGGGCTGAAGTGGCAAAAGACAAGAGGGGTGTATGCGGTATCACCGGTGATGGAATGGCTATGCGAATGATGCTCCTAAGAAATGTTATGGGCGCTTCAACATACCATTACCATACTGAGCAAACCATCAAGACCCTCAAGGCTGCTGCAAATGGCAAGGCGCCTTTTACCATCAGGGAGCCCGAGAAGCTTCTTGCTTTTGCCGAGAGATTCGACATCCCTACATCGCTCTCAGACGACGAGGTTGCCTTGATGCTCTGTAATTATGTTGAGGCTGATTTTAACAGGAAATATGATGAGCCAAGTTATATCGTAGAGACCCTTGCTCCTAAAGAGCGAAAAGAGACCTGGAAAAGGCTCGGTATATTCCCAGGAGGAATTTACGGCGAAATGATGTACGCAACGAGTTCATGCCTCACAAATGTAGACGGATATTATGTGAGTCTGGCTTTGAAGGCCATGCGTCTTGGTATTGCAATGGCATATCAGAGCCAGATTGTTAACGAGTTCTGCCAGGATATCCTCTTTGGTGTGCCGAGGCCACACCCGATGCGGGTTGATCTCGGTGTACTCGATCCTGATTATGTTAATGTCCTTCCCAACGGTCATGAACCTTTTCTCGGCTTTACCATGGTAGAACTTGCCCGTAAGTCTGAATGGCAGGAAAAGGCAAAGGCAGTGGGCGCAAAGGGTATTCGTGTTATAGCAAATATTGAAACTGGCCAGGAGATGATCCAGCGTTGGGAGATGGACGATGTCTTTTACGGTTTTACCGGAAACTGGATCATGCAGGAGGCAATTCTGGCAAGCGGCTGCATTGATCTTTTTGCCTGCGATATGAACTGCTCCATGCCTGTTGATCCTTTCTATGCCGAAAAGTACAAATTCAAGCTGATCCCCGTGAGCCAGCTCGTTGCCTTTGAGGGTGTAACCGACCGAATTGACTATATCCCAGAAAAGGCCTCAGAACAGGCAGCTTCACTTTTGCAGATGGCCATCGACAACTTCAAGGAACGACGTGCTGTCATTAAGCCGATAACAGGGCTGGGGATGAGAGAAGCGATAGTAGGCTTTTCAACGGAGAGCATTGCTGCTGCATTAGGCGGTTCGTTTCTGCCACTTCTCAAGGCAATACAGGATGGGGTTATCAGGGGGGTTGCCGGTCTTGTTTCATGCACAACGCTCCGCGATACAGGCCAGGACGTTCACAGTGTTCGGGTGGCAAAAGAGCTTATCAAGCGCGATGTACTCGTTCTCTCCATGGGATGTGGCAATGGCGCGATGCAGGTTGCCGGCCTCTGCAGCCCTGAAGCAAAGGAGTTTGCAGGAAGTGGTTTACGTGCACTCTGTGAATCTCTGAAGATTCCTCCGGTGCTCAGCTATGGAACCTGTACGGATACAGGTCGTCTCGCAGACCTTTTAGGGGCTATTGCCAATATTTTACAGGTACCAATTCCTGACCTGCCCGTTGCGGCTGTTGCCCCAGAGTACATGGAACAAAAGGCTACCATCGATGCTGTTTTTGCCTTGGCCCTTGGTCTCTATACCTATGTGAATCCTGTTCCTACAGTAACAGGGGCACCAAACCTGGTCCAACTCCTTACAGTGGATCTTCCCGAGGTAACCGGCGGTATTTTAAACGTGGAAAAAGATCCAATCAAAGCCGTTGATGGGATACTGGCACATATAGAGGCGAAAAGAAAGAAGCTAGGAATGTAACGTTGATTCAAGGTTCAAGATTGAAGGTTCAAGATTAAACGCGCAAAGCTAAACATAGTTTTTCAGGAGGCTTTTGATTTTTTAATCTGCAATCTGCAATCTTGAACCTTGAATCTAAGGAGAGGGGGATAGTATGGGGGATAGCACTTCGGACAAAAACACGGCGATCCACTGGGCGTGGATTATTCTGGCTGTCTGCTTTGTCAATCTTTTTGTCAATTACGGCATCCGCCTGGGTTACAGCGTGGTATTGCCTGAGATGATACGTACGCTGGGATTTTCAAGACGACAAGCCGGGGATATCTTCAACGCATATTTCCTTGCTTATATCTGTCTTTCTTTGTTTGCTGGTAACCTTACAGATAGGATCGGCGCGAGAAAGATCATTCCAATGTTTGGGATTGTCCTCGGAATAGGGACCCTGCTTATGGGTACAGCCGCTTCCTTCTGGCAGGCGTCCTTGTTTTTTGGGATCGTTGGGATGGGGGCCGCTGCCATGTGGACGCCTATCATTGCATTGGTTCAGAGGTGGTTTGCCGTGCAACGAAGAGGAATGGCCCTCGGAATTCTCTCTACTGGTTTTGGTCTTGGATTTGCTTCAATGGGGAAACTGTTTCCCATGATCGTTGCAGAGTGGAGCTGGCGCTATTGCTGGTATTATCTTGGTATTGCCGCCCTGCTCATGGTGTTTGTGAATCTTTTCCTTCTAAGGAGTAAACCAGAGGACAAAGGGCTGCTGCCATGGGGGACTCCTGCCGGTGAGGTTGTACCCACTCCACAGGCCCCAGGGGGCCCAAAAGTGAAGACAAGATATTCAGAGATCCTCACCACAGGGAGGTTCTGGATTCTGGGCTTTTCCTATTTGCTCATAGCCGGCTCACTGTATATCCCTACAACTTTTATGGTTGATTATGCCCGGTACGAGCTTAGTTTTCCCTATGAACAGGCATCATTGCTGGCAACTATTCATGGAATTGGACAGATTGCTGGAGTCCTCACAATCGGGATGATATCCGACTATATCGGAAGGCGGATGACAATCCTTCTTTCAAATCTCTGCATTGCTGTAAGTATTGTGTGTATCGTTGCATCAGGGGGCAACCAGGTTTGGCTCTTCGCAAGTGTGGGGGCTCTCGGCGCATTCTTCGGAGCCACGTTTCCTATGTATGGAGCTGCAGGTGGTGATTACTTTCGGAAGGAGATAATGGGGACAGTGATTGGAGCCCTCACCATTTTCTATGGAACCGGTGCCATCCTTGCCCACCGCTTTGCAGGCCAGATAAGGGATACAACCGGTTCTTTCACATCTTCCTTCATCATTGCTATTGTGGCGTCAGTCATAGCAGCCGCCCTGATGGGATTTGTTAAGCGACCGGAGCCTGAATTGTAGCTTTAGCCGATGTAGCTTATTTCCCGCGTTTATCCAGGATGCCGTTCCACTTGTCGAGAGTATCCTTATGATTTTCCGTCAGCCTAGAGTAGTCTCCCTCTATAGTAATGGACTTTATGCTGTCACCCTGCACAATGCTGTTTACCACTGCCTGATCTTTTTCATCAACCACCGTTCCAAAGATAGCGTGCTTGTTGTCCAGCCAGGGGGTGGGAACGTGGGTAATAAAAAACTGGCTTCCATTCGTGCCGGGCCCTGCATTTGCCATGGAGAGAATCCCAGGTTTGCTGTGTCTGAGGTCAGGAGAAAACTCATCAGCGAAGCGATAGCCCGGTCCACCAGTTCCTGTGCCCAGGGGGCATCCGCCCTGGATCATAAAGTCTGGTATCACCCTATGGAAGGCAAGGCCATCATAAAACCCTTTTTTAGACAAATTAACAAAATTAAGAACCGTTAGGGGTGCCTTATCCGGAAAAAGATTAAGTCTGATATCTCCTTTCGTGGTTTGAATGGTGGCCTTTAGTGCATCGTACGACATTTTGATTTCTCCTTTTCGTGTTATTTTTTCAGCAGCAAAAACTGGTGCATTATCAACAAACACGCTCATTGAGAGTGTGAGCACCATACAAAATAAGCTTACTCTGACAATGAGATTCTTCAAAACTCTGTTTGTCATAACCTTTAATCTCCCCGTTTGGATTGTTTTTTCACAACCCTACATTTTTACCATCTTTAGCCAATTTTCACAACAAAACGAATGTCAACATGTCAAAGATATCAAAAGCAGAAAGAACATATCTACTCTCTCATCCTTGATTTTAAGAGGCCATACCCCTCAACTTCTTCAACTGAGCAATTTTTTTATAGCAAACCGAAGAAAAAGCTTGATTTTTATGGAAATTATGCGAATAATTGTTGCAGATGCTTATTTCTACAGGGGCTCACACAACAGGCACAGTTTTTATGCCTGATAATCATAGATATACATAATATACCCAAGGAGGTAGTAATAATGACAAAGGCAGAAATTGTAGAGAAGGTTGCAGCAGAAATCAAGGTTTCCAAAGCAGCTGCAGCAAAAGCACTGGCCGTGGTTACCGGATCTATTTCAGATGCTATAAGAAAGGGCGGCAAAGTGACCCTTATCGGGTTTGGAACATTCTCTGTTGCCTCCCGGAAGGCCAGAAAGGGAAGAAACCCCCAGACCGGAAAAGAAATTAAGATTGCCGCAAAGAAGGTTCCCAAGTTCTCTGCAGGGGCAGCCTTAAAAGCAGCAGCAGCCGGTAAGGCAGCTCCTGTTAAACCAAAAGCAAAGAAAGCGCCTGCCAAAAAGGCAGCAAAATCGAAAAAGAAATAGACTAATACAACAGGCGGGCCGAACGGCCCGCTTTCTTTTTACCCCAGTCATGTGCAAAGAAGATTGAACACTCCTATGGACATTAACGGCCCTCCTCACCAACGATATAATTGCAAGACAGAAATTGACTCTACAATAGTTTAACTGCCTATAAAGGAGAGATAATGGATAGTCACTCAAAGAATGACGAATTTCATTCCATCATCAATGAAACATTCAGCGAAAGAACCCCTTTTAATAAGTCACTGGGCCTGAAAGTTGAATCCATAAGCCCTGACTCTATGAAGACCTTATTCGCAATGCGGGATGAACTAATGGGTAACTACAACCGGGGTATGTTGCATCGAGGGGTTATTTCATCTGTTATTGATGCTACAGGAGGCCTGGCAGCGTTTATCAGTATTCAAGAGAAGATGCGTGGAAAGACCTTAGAGGTAAAACTTGAGAAATCGAAAAGGATAAGCACTATTGATCTCCGTGTCGATTTTTTTCGACCAGGCCTTGGCAAAAAATTTAGCGCTACTGCCAATACTTTAAGAACGGGAAATAAAGTTGTTGTTACACGGATTGAACTGCACAATGATCACAATGACCTCATTGCCGTTGGCACTGGATCATATCTCGTAGCATAATAGGAGAACTTCATCTGATCGAGTGTTTCCTGAAGCACCCTAAGGTACATCTTCGACAACCATACGAGCTTATACCTGGGGTGTCCATATTGTTCTCATTTTGTAAGGTCTCTGCCCATAATGATATAATAAAAATTGCGAAAATTGAGAAATTGCCATTACTAAGTCAATTACTTCTGGTGAATGTATATGATCTTTAGAAAAAAGAATAATATCTCAACACTAAACGAGGTTCTCGAATCTAGCTGGAAACTTCTCCATGACGGCGTTCGAGACTTCAGGAATCCGTTTCATCACTCAACCCTTACCACCATTGATGATAATAAACCCCAGGTACGGATCGTCATCCTGAGGGAGTTTTCAGAAAAAGCCCGGACATTGATATGCCACTGTGATTCCCGGGGTCCCAAAGTCTTACAGATCCGGGACAATCCCAATGTAAGTTGGTTGTTCTATGATCCTAAAAAGTGGCTGCAGCTGCGCTTTTCCGGAACCGCTTCGGTTCATACCGATGATAACACGGCTGAATCCCAATGGGAAAAGGTGCGCCTGCCCCACCGGATCAACTACTGTGCCGAAATCCCGCCGGGTTCGCCCACGGGAAAACCATCTTCTGGTCTTCCGGATTTTCTCCGAGATAAAGCACCCAAATTGCTTGACGGTCCGGAGGGCCGCAAAAACTTTGCCGTCATTGTGTGCCAATTCGATAAAATGGACTGGCTTTTACTGAAATTGACAGGGCACATCCGGGCTAAATTTCATTGGCAAGATAATCGGATGAACGCATCCTGGGTCATCCCCTGATTTGGATGACGACCTGCACCTGAAATAAGTTTTAATTGTCACCAACAAAAAGACTTGTCCTAAGGTGTCTTCAATTTTGGCAAGAACTGTTTAAGAAGTTTTTTCACGTTGTTGGGTGTTTGGCTTTAATGAGTTTTGTAAACTTGTTTAGCTCTCCATCAATTATGCTCACAAAACATTCTTTTAAGTGATAGACATAATTACCGATGATATAGCTATGGGCCTTTAGGAAGATGCTTGCTTTCATCTTTTTCCTCCTGGATCCGGGAGGATTCAATGACGCAACCGAACCGAGGGCATCCTTAACAAACACTAGAAGCAATTCGAATCTACTTCGACGTGGAGACTTTTTATGACTGAGTTGGATAAGGTATTGAAGGAAGCGACAAATGCCAAGGCCTCGGATCTTCATTTGGCGCCCGGGGAACCATTTATTATAAGGCAGTGCGGAAGGCTTATAAAAATTGAGAGCCCATCCCTGACCCGTGAAAGATGTGAAGAGCTTATTTATGAACTTCTTGACTACGAACAAAAAGAGACCCTTAACAAGAGACTCCAGCTCGACTTTGCCTATGAAATACCGGAGGTGGCCAGATTCCGGGGCAGCGCGATGCGGCACCACGCAGGAATCAGTGCATCCTTTCGAATCATCCCCTTTGAAATTCCCACATTTGAAAAGCTGTGTCTTCCGGCGGATACGATGAAAAGAATCATGGACAATCACCAGGGACTGGTTCTTGTGACCGGAGCTACCGGCCAGGGAAAATCAACAACCCTGACCGCCATGGTAGATTATATCAATACAAACCGGGCCCACCATATTCTTACGGTAGAAGACCCCATCGAATTCATTCATCCCCTGAAAAGGTGCGCCGTCAATCAGCGACAATTGGGTCGGGATACATTGACGTATGCCAACGCTCTGCGGGCTGCGCTTCGGGAGGACCCGGATGTTATTGTGGTGGGCGAACTGAGAGATCTTGAAACCATTTCTCTGGCTATTTCCGCCGCTGAAACAGGCCATCTCGTCCTCGGAACATTGGCTACGTCGAGCGCTCCAAAAACCGTTGACCGCATTATAGACTCCTTCCCGGCCGGGGAACAGGGCCAGATCCGGGCAATGGTGGGCGAATCCCTAAAGGCGGTGATTACCCAAAGGCTTATCCCGCGAGCCGATCTTACGTCGCTGGCACTGGCGCTGGAAATTCTCATTGGAACTCTTCCCATGGCCACTCTCATCCGGGATGGAAAGGTCTTTCAAATTCCTTCCATGATGCAGATGGGAAAGGCTTTGGGCATGCAAATCATGGATGAATCGATTATGTCGCTGTTTCAATCAAAAACCATCAGTGCGACGGAGGCATACCTCAACGCCAACAACAAGGCCCCTTTTAAGCCATTGATGGAAAAGGAAAACCAAACAAGAAAGCCATCAGATCAGCATAAGCAGGAAGCAGGGCGATATGGCCAAAATTGACACATATTTTCGAGAGATGAAGGAGCAGGGGGCGAGCGATCTGCACATGATAATCGGTTTTCCTCCCATGCTAAGGCTGAGAGGAGAGCTCATTCCTACAGAGCACCCGATTTTGACGTCTGAATCAAACCGGGATTTCCTCTTCGAAATATTGACCGAAGATCAACAATCCACCCTGGAAAGTCATCGCGACTTCGACATGGCGTATGAACTGGAGGGTGTTGCACGGTTCCGTTGCAACTTTCTTTTCCAGCACCGGGGTATTGGGGCAGTATTTCGTCTAATCCCGACAGACATATTAACTCTGGAGCAGCTGCAAATGCCCCCGGTACTGAAAGCCATAGCCATGTTGAAGCGTGGTCTGGTGCTGGTTACCGGCCCCACTGGAAGTGGGAAATCAACGACTCTGGCGGCGATGATCAATTACATTAACGAAATGCGCGATGCTCACATCATTACCATCGAAGACCCTCTGGAGTTTGTCCACTCGAATAAAAAGTGCCTCTTCACCCAGCGTGAAATCGGGACCCATGCCCTGAGCTTTGCCGATGCACTCAAGGTGGCGGGCCGCGAGGACCCCGATATTATCCTGGTAGGCGAGATGAGGGACACCACCACCATATCGCTGGCACTTACCTGCGCGGAGTTGGGCATTCTGGTCTTTGGCACCCTTCACACGAACAATGCAGCCAAGACCATTGACCGGATCATAAACGCCTTTCCGGCTGATCAGCAGGAACAGACCCGGACCATGCTGGCGGAGTCCCTGAGCGCGGTTGTGGCCCAGCAACTCTTAAAAACTAAGGACGGCAAAGGTAGGTGCGCGGCCATTGAGATCCTCATCGGATCCCCCGCTCTGGCCACCACGATCCGGGAGGGTAAAATATCACAGATCAATTCTATTATCCAGACAGGTTCCGCGAGCGGGATGCAGGGCATGGACCAGCATCTTCTCCAGCTCATTAAGGAAGGCAGAATAACGGCCCGGGCGGCCTATGAGAAGGCGATAGACAAGAAACTTTTCGAGACCATGATGGGGAAGGAATAAAAATACGGGAGGAACATCACATGCGACTGGAAAAAATTAAACGCAGGGTGACCCTTTGTAGAAGCGACGGTGTGAAACTGGACATCAATTTTTTTTTAAGCCCATATGCAGAGGGGCACTCGGGAAGAGAACTCATTCTGGACATACTCAATTCAAACTTGACTTTTCTCCCTGTGGAGGATATCCGTACCGGAGCGATTTTCTTTCTGAATAAGAATGGAATCATGTCCCTGGAGATTCCTGAAAGGGATCTTGCTGAAGAGACAGTATTGAACCCGGAAAAAAGTGTGCAGGTGGAATTGACGAACCATGAAATCCTGGATCTGAGCCTTTTTATGGAAATGCCCGAAGAAAGATCCCGAATCAGTGATTATCTCAATTTTTCCCCTGTATTTATCTATCTTTGCGGGAAAGAAAAGGATCTTATCCTGAACAAGTCTTTCGTGTTTTCCGTGAAAGATTTATAGCATGCCACAAAGACTCGATTTTGTAACGTGACCATATCATCCAGTGTTCGCGGATAAATCTGACGACCGCTGACAAATGCATTACGCTTTAGTTTACAGAAATTCCTTCAATGCATTGACAATGTTATCGATTGCATCTTCGGTATTGATCCTGAGGACGCGAAAGCTGGGTAGTTCATCGGGCTCTTCGAGATGTTGTAACTGATGCTCAAGGACGTTCAGGTCGGCATCGGAAATGTCCTGACCGCCATGCATCCTTTTCCTGATGCGATCCCTCAGAATGTTCTCTGATGCAAAGCAGTGAACAAAGAATGGATTTAGTCCATTTTCTATACTGGAGTTGTAGAAATGCGTCCGCTGGCTTGTCTTCAGATAGGTGGCATCAACAATAACTTTCCGGCCTTCCCGTACATAGCCCAATGTTTTATTCAGGAGGGAACAATAAATCTGTTGCGTCAGTTCCGGCGCGTAAATGCCTTCGCCAACTGCACCATAGCGGTGTTCATCTTTGACTACGCCGGAAGCTTCTTTTCGTATTTCATCGGAACGTAAAATTACAGCGTCTGATGAAAAGTCCCTTGCGATCGTTGATTTTCCGGAACCCGATAGACCCATGAACACAATGGGATTGAAATGATTGTTGGGATAATTGACGTAATAGTCGGCAAGATTAAAATAATTCGTTGCCTTTGCTCTTGCCAGTTCCTGCTCCCGCACCCCCGCCACACTTCCCGCTGTAAGTCCCTCAACTTTTCCTCTCACCATGGCACGATACACTTTGTAAAACCTGAGCAGTTCTTCATCCTGTGTTTCTCGCCAGCCGGCAAAGTACGACTTGAAAAGGCATGATGTCAGGTCAAATCTTCCACGATACTCAAGGTCCATGAAAAGAAATGCGATATCCTGAAGGACATCAATAATCCTGAATGAGTCATTGAATTCGATACAATCGAAAATCACAGGGGGATGCTCAAGGCATATGTGCTGGCAATGAAGGTCTCCATGCCCCTCGCGAATGAATCCGTCTCGTTTGCGCCTGTAAAATGTTATCTTATTTTCTTCAAGAAATGTTCCGGTATAATTGGAGAGGTTTTCAAAACTTTTCTGGTCAATGGTTGTTCCACGGAAGGCTTTAATCTGATTAAAATTTTCTTCAGTAGCTGTGAGTATTGCCTCAATGCCACCGAATCTTCTGCCCCTGTATGGTTTTATATTGCCGTGAAAAATCGCTAGAGTTTGGCCCACTTCTTCCAAGTCACCATAGAGGGGCCTGCCTTCAGATATGAGATTGAACAGGAGACAATCCATGGGAATCTTTTTCATCTTTACAGCATACTCGACAGGACGGTTTTTTTTATTTTTTGCGAATGAATAGTGACCATCTGTTTCATAGATCGGCAAGACATTCAGGTAAATGTCCTTCGCAAGGCGGGAGTTTAACTTAACTTCTTTCTCGCAAAAGTAATGCCTTTTTTTCAGGGATGAAAAATCGAGAAAACCAAAATTAACAGGCTTTTTGATTTTGTAAACAAAAGTATCACAGAGAAAAACATGGGATATGTGGGTTTCAACATGAACGACATTAATTGTTTTTTCCGGATAGTTGTGAGGATTCAGGAGAAAACTGATCAATTTTTTTGAAGTCTCATTCACATACATAGAATCCTCGATTGAGAGCAATTGATATGTTACTATACAACTCTTTCTTGTGTAGCGCAAAATATACAACGCAACCAACAAAAAAAGAAGATATGCTATGAAGGAAAGAATTCTCACTACAAAGGAAATAAAGTCATTTCAACGACAGATTTATAGATACTATAAACTTCATAGTCGGGACTTTCCCTGGCGACGTACAACAAATCCTTACAACATACTTGTATCGGAGATTATGCTCCAGCAGACACAGGTAGAGCGTGTCCATGACAAATACCTTGAGTTTATTAAAGCATTTCCCGATTTTGACGCCCTGGTAAGAGCTTCTCAAAAAGATGTGCTTGTCATGTGGCAGGGTCTTGGTTACAATAGACGTGCCCTTGCATTGAAGAAGCTCGCGGAAGATATTGTATCGCAGTATGATGGGATGCTTCCCAACGATGTCCAGACCCTCAGCAGCCTTTTCGGCATCGGGAAAACAACCGCCGGTGCAATTCTTGCTTTTGCCTTTAATATTCCATCTGTTTTTATCGAAACAAATATCCGGAGGGTTTTTATCCATGAATTCTTCAGTGAAGAAGAAGAGGTAAAGGACGCAAAGATATTGCCTCTTGTTGAGGCTACGATAGATAGAAAAAATCCTCGCGAATGGTACTGGGCACTCATGGATTACGGATCAATGCTCAAGAGGGAGGTGGAAAATCCAAACAGGAGAAGCGCCCATTATACGAGACAACCGTCTTTTGAGGGTTCAGACCGGCGGATACGAGGCTTGGTGATAAAGACACTCCTTAAAGATAACGCTCTTTCCGCAGAAACTCTCAGTGAGGCAGCAAGCGTTAGTAATGATCATCTGATGCGAATACTTGCCGGCCTTATGGATGAAGGTTTTATCTGTCAGGAAAACGGTTTGTATAAGATTGCTTAGATGACCCCAATCGCTCAAGATGTATAAAACAAACAGGCCATGTGGGCCCGTACTCTTGGCCCCTTGAACTCTAGCCCTTGAACCCTGTCAGATCTATATAAAACCCATCATTGAAAGGCCAAGAATAATATTAATCAATATCAAGCACAGCGTAATCCTCCCTGACCAGCGATGAAGGCTCCGCCATCTGGGAGTTACGCTTCGAATCTTTAACTGGAGTATCCCCAATGTGGGTGTAAGAACAACAAAGATAAACGCAGTGAAACCGATCCAGGAATGGACAACCCTGAAATGCTCTCTCTCGGTAAGTGTTATCTGAAGGGCAATTGCAAAGAGAGCGACAATTAAAAAAATTGCACCGGTTATGCCAAGGGATCGATGGGCCTTGAGCCACCAGGTCTTTTTCTTCATAAGACGTGCGATAATGGCCCCGGTTAACATAATACAAAATGCAAGAATCATGAGGACCGCGTGTGTTTGAAGCAAAAGAATCATACAACCTCCTCTATGCCATACATTATAAAGGAACGGTCTCTACTCAACAAGTATAAGGCCATAAATATCTCTTTCAGAACCATGGTTTTTCACTACATTGATTGGGAAGCCTTGCTCTCTTGCTGTTTTAAAAACATCGATGCCGCATCCTTCCATTGAAGGCCTTGCCTTGTCAGCATTGCGGCAGGTTCCGCCGATATTGCAGGATTCACATCTATCGCAGGGCCCGCTCCCAAGAGCCCATGCTTTGTAATAGCCATCAAGAAAAATTGTCCTTTCAAGGTCAACTATGGCGTCGTTGAAGTGATTAACCGTTTTATAATCCTTTTTCCAATGAAGGTGTAGGAATATGCCGCATGCATAAGCGTCAAGAATTTTACGCATTTCATCCGGAGTGGGTGTGTAGGGAGGGCAGCAGAGAGTTTCACCAAACCCTGGACAGCCGAACTTACACTTCATGCGTACCCAGGGAGCCGTATATACCTCTGATGTTTTGATGACAATTGCATCAGTAATTCTAAGGTCAAGAGCCATCTTTATGTAGGGTGCTAATTTAGCCTTGGCTGCATCCGAGGTCTTTGCTTTTCTCAACAATCAACCATATCCTTTCAAGACGATGGATTTCATGTTTTGCTTCCAGTTTTTTAAAAACTATGAATTTATTTTATGTTTAGAAATGCTATTGGTCAAGTTGATTTTATCAACGAGCAATCATTCTATTAAAAAAAGCTTGACAAAATAAAACAGATGTTTCAAACTAATGATTGAAACAGCTGTTTACAATGAAAAGAATGAATCAACAAATCACTGATTCAATGGTGGGGACCCGTGAACGGATACTTCGGATTGCCGCAGAGGTATTTGCAGATTCGGGGTTTGAGCGAGCCACAGTTCGTGAGATATGCTCGCGGGCGTCAGTGAACGTAGCTGCCGTCAACTATCATTTTGGGGACAAGGAACATCTCTACATAGAGGTTCTGAAATATTGCAAAGCTTTAGCATTTGAGAAATATCCCTCTGAAACAGACACAAAAAAATCAGACTCGCCTGAAATAAGACTGAAGGTTTTTATTCGATCTTTTGTTTTTAGAATTCTCGATGGAGGATCATCCTCGCTTTTTGGACGGTTGGTGTCCAGGGAATACATAGAACCCACCCGTGCCTTTGATATGCTTGTAGAAGAGGCGATGCGTCCAGTTTTCATACTGCTCTCTGAGATTGTGGGAGAACTGCTGGGCAGAAGAGCGCCTGCTATGAGGGTTCATATGTGTTGTGCCAGCGTAATCAGCCAGTGCCTTTTTTTTCTTTATGCTCGGTTTGCCCTCACAAGGCTTTTTCCTGAACAGAAATTCGGAACAACCGAAATGGAGGCAATCTCTGATCATATCACCATTTTTTCCTTATCAGCGATTAAAGATTTTCGAAAGGCAATGAAAGGAGAGAAGAAATGAACGCTAAATTTTCTGCAAACCCGATCAAGGGAAGCTGGAAAATAATATTATTTATTTCGCTTATTACCCTTAATATGAACTTCGTTTTTTATGCTGAATCTTCCGGGGCACAGCCGGACCCTTCACAAAAACCTGCAGAAATACCTTCTCTCATCGCAAAAGCCAACCCTGCTCCGGCAATGCTTCAGGCTGAAAGATACAGTCTTTCTGAGGCAATAGCATATTCCCTGCAAAATAATCCTAAAGTCAGGACATCTGCCAGAGATATTGAAATTGAGAAATACGGAATCGACGCAGCACAGGCTGAGCGTATTCCCAGGATTGATTTTGGCAGTAGTGCCTCGCGATATCGTTACCCTACGCCCGTGATCACTCCTGTCATTTCGGGACCATTCGGGGCGGGCCTGGATCTCCCTGAGTACAGTAGGAATATCTATGATGCAGGAGGTTCGTTTCGGCTGCCAATTTTTAAGGGTGGGCGCCTCTACAGAGCAGTGCTTGTGGCAGAGTTAAAGAAGGCAATCGCACAAGAGAATCTTGTTACCTCAAAACAAGACCTCATTTTCAACCTTTCCAGTGTGTTTTACAAAATTGCTGAACTTGAAAAACTTCTCGTTGCAACTGATGGAACTGTCAAGCAGCTTGAGGTGCACAAACGGGACATTGAGCTTTTTTTTAAAACCGGGGCTGTCCCATATATTGATTTGTTAAAAACTGATGTTCAGCTTTCCTATGCTATTGAGCATAGGCTCTCCGTCAAGAACAACCTTGAAAGCGCCTATGAACTCATAAAAACTCTCATGGGAATGGATGACATGGGGCAACGTATTGCTATCGTTTATCATGAAATTCCTCAAACATCGTTGCCTTCCCTCGATGAAAGCCTCGCGAAGTCCTTTACTCAGCGGCCAGAACACAGGGCTGTGACAAAAAAGAAAATGATCTTTGAAGAAAGAGTTAAGATCGCCCAGGGCAAGAGACTTCCGGATGTATCTGTTGGAGGAGAATACGGCGGCAAGGCTGGAGACGGACTTGGCTTCAAAGAGAATTGGTTTTTTGGAGCGAGGTTGTCCATACCGGTTTTTGATGGAGGCCTTATCAGCGCAGAGGTGAACAAGGAGAGGGCTGAGCTTCAAAAAGTATTTGAGGAAGAGCGATCGATAAAACTTGCTATAACAAGGGAAGTCCGGGATGCACACTTAAACATTGCACACGCACGGGAGCGAACCGAGGTAGCACGAAAGACAATTGAGAGCGCCAGGGAGAACGCGAGGATTGAAAACTTGAAGTATCAAACGGGAGCGGGCACAAATACGGATTACCTTGACGCACAGACAGACCTATTAAGGACGGAATCTGACTATTATCGTGCTTTTTTTGATGAAGAAGTAGCGAGGGCGTCGTTGAGAAAGGCAATTGGGGAAACAGAATATTAGCTGAAAGCTCATAGCTGATAGCGAAATAATAAACATTTATTTTTGCTATGGGTCCAAAGGAGAGCATGGTATGAAAAAAAAGAGATTAATCATTGTCGGAATCATCATTGCAATAATCATCGCAGTACTCCTGATAAATCACTTCCGTAACAAAAAGGATGATGGCGCCCTTAGCCTATCCGGCAATGTTGAAGTCACAGAGACAAATATTGGATTTAAGTTACCAGGGCGAGTCATGGAATTAACCGCAGATGAAGGCCAGCAGGTGAATGCTGGTCAGCTTATCGCCAGGCTCGACAATGCTGAGCTTGCCAGTGTGGTGATGCAGAATAAAGCATCTCTTCAGGAGGCCATGACTCGACTTGCAGAACTAAGGGCCGGCTCAAGGGTACAAGAGATCGAGCGTGCCCGGGCAAGCGTGAACGCCCAGGCTGCAGATCTCGATAAAGCCAAAAAAGACTATGAAAGAGCAGACATACTTTATAAGAATGGTGCAATTTCTGCTTCACAGTTTGAAACAGCCCAAAACGCCTATAATACAAGAGCAGCTCAACTAAAAAGCGTACAAGAGACATTCAGCCTTGTCAAGGAAGGCCCAAGGAAGGAAGATATCCAGGCGGCAGAACATCGGGTTCAGCAAGTCAAAGCCATTTTGAATACATCTGAAGAACGATTAAAGGACACTGTGCTTTTTGCTCCCATATCGGGTGTGATTTTAAGAAAGAACGTGGAGCTCGGGGAAACTCTTTCAGCGGGAACACCTGCATTTACCATTGGCGATCTTGAGAATCCATGGGTCAAAGTATATGTGAAGGAAAATAGACTCGGACAGGTGAAGCTCGGTCAGAAAGCAGATGTAAAGGTAGATTCTTTTAAGGACAAGACATATGACGGAACTGTAACCTTTATTTCATCAGAGGCAGAATTTACTCCCAAAAATGTTCAGACAGAAGAGGAGAGGGTCAAGCTGGTTTTTGGGGTAAAGGTCAAAGTGAAGAACGAGAATGGCGAGCTTAAGCCCGGAATGCCGGCGGATGTAAAGATTACACTGAAGTAGATATGCGGGAATGGCGGGACGAGCGGGAAAGGCGAGAAAAGAAGCTAATAGCTTTAAGCTCTAAGCTCATAGGAAAGAAGCGATAACCCTTTTTTAAAACTTAGAGCTATGAGCTATCAGCTATGACCTTATTGCATGCGTCACAGATTACAGAATAATAAAAAATGGATAACAGCGTAGCGATCAAAACTGAAAAACTCACCAAGACATTCAGCAGCAACGTTGCCGTTGATGGGGTGAATCTTGAGGTTCAAAAAGGTGAACTTTTTGGCCTTGTTGGGCCGGACGGGGCAGGCAAGACAACCATCATGCGCCTCCTGGCTGCAATAATGGAGCCCACATCGGGAGATGCATTCGTTGCAGGATATTCAATTCTCTCCGAAGGAGAGTCCATAAAAGAAGGCATCGGTTACATGTCCCAACGATTCGGCCTTTATGAGGATTTGACCGTTATAGAGAATATCATATTTTATGCAGATCTTTATGGGGTCCCTCAAAGGGAGAGACCCCTACGGCTTGAAAGACTCCTCGGGTTCAGCAACCTTACGCCCTTTAAGGACAGACTTGCAGGAAAGTTGTCAGGCGGTATGAAGCAAAAACTTGGCCTTGCCTGTGCACTGATACATACGCCCAAAGTATTGCTTCTTGATGAGCCAACGAATGGTGTGGACCCGGTATCCCGGAGGGATTTTTGGAAAATCCTTTACGATCTTTTAAAAGAGGAGATAACAGTTTTTGTCTCTACTGCTTACCTTGATGAGGCTGAGCGATGCACGCGGATCGGGCTTATCTACAAAGGAACCATATTAATGGTTGATGAGCCTTCTGTGATCAGGGAAAGCCTTGGAAAGCCCATGATAGAGGTTTCTTCGCCCAACGCGCGGATAGCCCGCGATGTTGTAAGCGAGGTTGATGGTGTAGATAGTGTATCTATGTATGGTGAGCGGCTTCATATAGGAATAAAGGAAAAGAGGATTGCTGACCAGGTGCTTACTGCACTCAGTGCGGGCGGGGTGGAGATTGACGGATATCGTGAGATTGTCCCTTCTCTCGAAGATGTGTTTATAGAACTGGTGAAACAGGAAAGTGAGAGCAGCGGGAAAAGCGAGACGGGCGGGAAGAGTGGGAAAGGAAGAAAAAATCAGGGGTAAGGATTAGTGCTTAGAAAGCAAATCTTTAATCTTACCCCTTAATCCTTAATCCCATAGCTGATAACACGTAAAGCGTTATGGGTTTTAGATGATAGAGAAGAGTATGAATGAGAACAACCTAGCGGTTGATGTGACGGATCTCAGGAGGACCTTTGGAGACTTCGTTGCCGTGGACAACATAAGCCTCTCTGTTCAAAGAGGGGAAATCTTCGGGTTTCTTGGACCGAATGGCGCTGGTAAATCAACAACAATTCGGATGCTATGCGGTCTTCTCATGCCCACCGGCGGGATAGGCACTGTGGGAGGATTTGATATCAACAAAGAATCAGAATTAATAAAGCAGATCATCGGCTACATGTCGCAGAAGTTTTCCCTCTATGATAATCTGACCGTGGAAGAGAACATCAACTTCTTTGGTGGGGTTTACAATGTTCCAAAAGAGAAAAAGACAGAGCGAAAGGAGTGGGTTCTGAACATGGCAGGACTCACGGAAGAAAGGAACGCTCTAACACGAAACCTTGCCGCAGGCTTCAAACAGCGCCTTGCCCTCGGATGCGCTATACTGCATGAGCCCCACATTATTTTTCTTGATGAGCCGACCTCCGGAGTCGATCCCATTTCGCGGCGTAACTTTTGGAACCTTATCAACGAGATGTCACAGGCCGGCACCACAGTTTTTGTTACAACTCACTACATGGATGAAGCTGACTACTGTGATAGGCTAGCCCTAATCTACAGGGGAAAAATCATTGCTGAAGGAACGCCGACTGAGCTCAGAAAGAAGTACATGACAAGGGATGTCCTCGAAGTCAATGTTGACAAGGTTGTGGAGGCCTTCAACATCCTATCCTTTCATAAAATTGACGCAGCAATCTTTGGAAGCACTTTGCATGTTGTTACTGATGATGCAGAAACTTCCAGGGAGCACATATCAAAAACACTTAGAGAGTCGGGGGTAACGGTAAAGGGTATTGAAAAGATCCCGCCTTCCCTGGAGGACGTTTTTGTAACTCTGATAGAGGTGTCTTAAAATCCATGATAGGTGCCCCGTGATTCGTAAATGCGAGTAAGTCGAGAAGAGTAAGATGAACATACTAAGGATCAAGGCGATAGCCAAGAAGGAATTCATACAGATATCGCGGGACCCACTCAGCCTAGCCATGGCATTCCTCATGCCGGTTATTCTCCTTTTTATCTATGGCTACGCCATTACCTTTGATATAGACAAGATTCGAACTGTCGTCTTTGATATGGACAAAAGCAGCCTGAGCAGAGAGTTTGTAAATCAATTTCATGAATCCGGTTATTTTCGCGTTAACTCTTACGTTGAGAGCTATAAAGCAATAGACCCTTACCTCGATTCCGGCAGGGCCCGGGTCGCTGTTGTCATCCCAGAGGATTTTTCAAAGAACATACGCAAAGGTTACAATGCCCAGGTGGAAGTGCTCATCGATGGAAGTGATTCTAACACTGCTACCATTGCCCAGGGCTATACGCTTGCCATAGCAGAGGGCTTCAGCCAGAGGATGCGGGGCTCACGGGTAACCCCATTGATCGAATCGAGGAGCCGCGTATGGTATAACAACGAGCTTAAATCCCGAAATTTCATTATTCCAGGACTCATTGCCATCGTCATGGCTGTCATCATTGCGCTCCTCTCCTCACTGACTATTGCAAGGGAATGGGATCGGGGTACCATGGAACAACTTATTTCTACGCCGATTAAAACACCGGAATTGATTCTTGGAAAGTTGATCCCCTACTTTCTCATAGGTTTTGCAGACACCATTCTGACTATCCTTATGAGCACCCTCCTTTTTAATGTTCCCTTGCGTGGAAGCATTATGCTTCTCCTTGGTCTTTCAGGAATTTTCCTGTTCGGAGGCTTAAGCTTCGGGATACTCATGTCGATTGCAGGAAAGACCCAGCTTGCAGCAAGCCAGGCTGCGCTCCTCACCTCCTTCCTCCCGGCCTTTCTGCTTTCAGGGTTCATTTTCAGCATCTCAAACATGCCGAAGCCGCTCCAGATTGTCACATACCTTATCCCTGCCCGCTATTTCGTAACGATACTCAAAGGGATATTTCTGAAAGGAAGTACCTTGAAGATTCTCTGGCTAGAGGCGTTGTTGCTCACATTGTTTGCTGTATTAGTCTTTATCGCTGCCAACAGGAAGTTTCGCAAGAGGATAGAATAATCAATGTTCGAACGAATAAAAAATCTCGTCATTAAAGAGTTCATTTACTATTTCCGGGAAAAGAGAACTGTTTTCTTTCTGTTTGCCACACCGCTTATCCAGATAATAATATTTGGTTATGTGGCAACAATGGATGTGAACAACGTTTCTACAGCCCTTTATGACCTTGACCGGTCATCTGAAAGCAGGGAGCTTGTACGAAGACTCGAATCGTCCGGGTATTTCACCATCAAACGCGCGCCTTCATCACCTGGAGAAATACGGGAACTCATTGACAAGGGTGATGTCCTCTGTGCCATCCAAATCAACCGGGGTTTTGGGAAAGATCTTCAAAGAGGTATACCGACAGAAATCCAGGTCATCGTTGATGGAACAGACTCCAACACGGCACTAATCGCAATGAACTATATAAACACGATCATTGGTAGGTATTCCAGGGATACGGTGGGAGCCATGGTGAATGCCGACATCTGGAGACTGGACCTTCAAAATAGAGTCTGGTATAATCCCGACCTTAAGAGCAGGAATTATATGGTTCCAGGTGTAATAGCGGTAATCATTATGCTTACCTGCCTATTGCTTACATCTATGTCGATTGTTCGTGAGCGGGAGGTTGGTACGATGGAGCAACTCATGGTAACGCCCATTAGGCCGTTGGAATTGATATTGGGAAAAACGATCCCCGCCGCTATTATAGGGTATTTCGATATGGCGCTTGTAACGGTCTTTGGGGTGTTCTGGTTCGAAGTGCCCATTCATGGCGCTGTTCTGCTCCTTGTATTATGTACGGGGGCCTATCTCCTCTCGGTTTTGGGATTCGGACTTTTGATCTCCACAGTTTCAAGAACGCAGCAACAGGCAATGACTGCAACATTTTTCTTTTTTCAACCGGTTATTCTCCTCTCCGGATTTGCTACACCCATCGAAACGATGCCTGCAGTGTTTCAGTATATAACCTATCTCAGCCCATTGAGATACTTTCTCGTCATTGTCAGGGGCATCTTCTTAAAAGGTGTCGGAATCAATATTCTCTGGCCCCAGATTGCTGCACTCCTCATTTTGGGTACAGCTATACTTACAATAAGTGCCCTGAGATTTAAGAAACGGTTGGCGTAGAGCGGTATATCTTATAGACGGTGGTTAGATTCCTATGCACACATCCACGAAGAGAAACGCTTACATATCTTGTTCGAAGAGCTTTGCCATAATGGCACTGAGTTCTTCTGCCATCTTGCCTTTGGGGTATTTGACGACAACAGGTACAAGATCTATCATGCTATTCTCAACTTCAGGCTGAAATGAGATACTTCCGAGATAGGTGATTTCTTTTGAGAGCCACGTTTTGGTGACCTGTTGGATTCTTGTTATTATTGGATTGACATCGAAACTGCCAAGAAGACGGTTGGGGACTTTATTGACAACCAGATAGGAACGGAAGTTCTCTACCACCTGGCTCATAAAAGAAAAATGGTCGGGTTGTTCCTCGCGTACTTTCTCCAGCAGATCGTGAATCGACTTTGGAAATTCACCACTGCTTGGATTCATCATCTCGTGAATGAGCTGTTCAAGCTGATGGTTTTTATACATCCGGAATTTGGATTCCGGGCCGAAAAGCCTATTGAATCTCCTATACATGGCTGCCTTGAGGAAATGATATGCGCCAATGTATGACGCAGACTCCCTTGTTGTAAGAACGATGCCATAATCTGCTTTCAGGAAGAAATCAATGATGTTATATGAAGTATCTCCACCAAGGTCGAGGATAATGAAATCCGAGTTTAAATTTTCCACTGCCTTCAGCAGTTTTAGTTTCCGCCCGAAGTCGATGTTTGCGGCACCCAACTGGGCACTGTCGCCACCGATGAGATACGGGCCATACTCACTCTTTATGGAGATATCCTGCAGTGTGTCCACCCTTTTCCTGAGATAGTCATTGATATTGTTCTGTAAGAGGACTTTATTGCCGAGGCAGAGGTGCAGGTTGGCGCCGCCGAGGTCAAGATCCACTGCAGTTACCTTAAATCCCCGTGAAGCCAATAGCACGCTAAGGTTGGCAACGACTATGCTTTTTCCTATACCTCCTTTTGCGCCTCCTATGGCTATGATTTTACCTTTCCCGGGGATGTTGTCAACTATGCTCTTGCCAGATTGAAGGATGGAGGCGAGAATTTCAAGGGAGCTCCGGACGTCGCTTAGGGCTTCTGAGGCCTCGCTGCGCGAACTGAGAGGGGTCAGATGGTGATAACATCGTTTCGCCTTTTGCCAGTATGCTTTTTCAACGGTCTCCATGCTTAGGCCTTCAATAAAAGAATCATCATAAGCAAGTTCTTCTGAAAAGAGGATAGCACAAGCAATCCGAACATTTCTTAAGGCCGTTTCATCAAGCTGATTAATCAGCATACATCTTACCTCCCTGGTTGATCTCGTGGTATTTTGACACTGATGTCACATAGTATTATCGCAAGAAAATTAAAGATGTTAAGGGACAGAAGAACTAAGGTTCAAGGTGTACGGCCTAAGGTACAAGGTTGAAGGTTGAAGTGCAGGAAAGCTATCGAAGTGCAGGAAAGCTATCTTTACTTAATCAGTTAATTGCTCTAAGATTATAGTAGTGGTGATTTTTTTATGAGGTTTTATGTGAAGAATTCGATCCTCATTATGATTGTTTTTCTGAATGTAATTGCCCTAAGTCCTGACCTTGCCATGTCCACTGATGTCTTTGAAAAAAGAAGACAGGAAATGGTGGAGAAAGACATTAAAGCGAGGGGGATCAAAGATCAGCGCGTCCTTCATGCAATGCTGACCGTACAGCGGCATCTTTTCGTTGATGAGAACCAGCAGAACAAAGCCTATAATGACCATCCTTTGCCCATAGGTGAAAGCCAGACCATATCCCAGCCGTATGTAGTTGCCCTGATGACTGAGGCAGTTGGCTTAAAAGGGAACGAGCGGGTTCTCGAGATTGGGACAGGTTCGGGCTATCAGGCTGCAATTTTATCAGGAATTGTGAGGGAGGTTTTTACCATTGAAATTAAGAAGGGCCTGTATGAAGTAGTTAAGACAAGACTTCAAAGGCTTGGCTACACGAACATCCGGGTAAAACATGGAGACGGCTACTATGGATGGGAATCTCATGCTCCCTTTGATGTCATCATGGTAACTGCATCAGCTAATCACATTCCTCCACCGCTCCTTGCCCAGCTGAAGGAAGGAGGAAGGCTCATAATACCCCTCGGTAGTACTTTTTTTTATCAGAACCTAACGCTGGTAACAAAGGAAAAGGGACGACATGCCATCAAGGAGCTGGGTGGAGTCACTTTTGTTCCCATGACAGGGCAGGCGCTGAAGAAGTAGATGAAGCCCGTGATCGGTAACAAGTGATTTGGTAATCATTGGAAAACAAGTCAGATTGAAATGCCTATAAATATTCGGAAGCCCTTGATATCCTGGACACAACGAGTAATATTATTACAATTGCCAGAATGTAAAGTATGGCAGCAAGGATGAGCAGGATATTGCATCCATAGGCGACTGCCATAACAGAGGCAAGTGATGGTGCGATAATGGATGCTGCTCCATTTGCAGCATAAGCCAATGGTACTCCGCCTGTTTTTTCTCGAACTAGAAACCTGAGGCCAACCGGAAAAAATAACCCAAGAACTATTCCTATGGGAACCATAAAAACAGCAGATAGAGCAGTTTCGTCGACAAGGTCAAAAAGAAAGTAGCATGCAAAGATAGACAACGGGGCCATGCCGATGATCCACATCATTTTTTTTCCAACTACCAAACCGGCTAGCAGACTCCCGATTCCGGCGCTCATGAGTATTGTCACAAGGGTTATTGAAAAAGCCTTTACAGGTGATCCGAAAGGAAGTATGAGTCGGTGGATGAAGAATACTTCCACAAACATAAAAGCGAAACCAATCAAGGCAAAGTAGAGCAAAGAGCCAGATGTGAGTTCCGAGTGTCGATTGGTGAGTGGCGATCCCAAGTTCCTTGAAAGAATCAAAGCTGTTCCGAAGATGCAAATTGCGAGGAATATGAGGAAGACAAGAACAAAAGGCAGGGACATTCCTTCATGGAGGAAGTATGCCCACTTTCTCCCGGAAAGCCTGTAAATTTCACCAATTTTGCTCAGTCTCAGGAAATAATGAAAAAATGGCCGGTCATCAGTGGTTTCCCTAATATCGAAAGTATAAGATGAATTAAACTCCACAGATGATTTATCAGCCAGAATCCCATGAAAGAGACCATGGTAATCGAGACCGGTTATAAACTTCTCTTGCCCAACAATATCTGGATAAAGAAGATCGAATTGCCGGCTTGCCAGAAATTGGCTAACCTTGCTAAGGTCTGTTCCAGAAAAACCATCTCGCTTGATGAGGAAATTGACAGTGTCCCAACTCCTGTAAATGAGAAGGTACTTGTCTACTTCCTGAATGCCAATTTTTTTCAGTGCAGCTTTTATATTCCTGGCAAGCCGTAGTTCGATCCGTGGTGGTGGCAGAAGAAACATTTGAATGAAAAGAATCCCATTATCTTTTAGCCATTTCATATATGTTGTTATTGCCTCTACTGTAAGGTCATAGTCCTCCTGGAGACCAAAGCTGCCAGAGGGAAAAAATCCTGTCCTCGACAGAAAAATGAGATCTAAGTCCTGAGGCAGGTTTCTGAGGAGATTTCTGCCCGAACCAGGGAATATGGGCATCTGTATATGGCCGAGACTCTCACGCTGGGATGCAAGGGCTTTTATGACTGATACGTCATGTTCCGCTATAGAGACACGAGAGGCTCCGAAATAGCTCGGCTGCAACAAGTCAATGCTGTTTCTTGCCCCGATAATGACCACATTTTCTGGTTGAACAAGAAGGTATGGAAGTGCAGATGGCACAAAAGAGAGAAAGTCGTATGCCTCCAGCTCTTTTCTATCCATAACAACGCCTACGATTTCACCATCCAGAGCCATACCCAAGCCTTTGGGTATATGTTCCCTGAAGGAGAGGGAGAGGCCAGGGGCAAATTTCATCCGGGGATTTTCAAAAAGATCAAGTCGTGAATGTGAGGAGTATATAGTGGTCACATGCCTGGCGCCATCATCCTTCAGGGCCTGTGCAAGTCCTTTGTAAGGGGATATCTTAAAGGCCGAAGTATCCAGGACAATGATAAGGCAGAGACCGAAGAGGATGGAACCCATAACAATTCGTGAAAAAGCCCTTTCTAGTCCTGAAAGAATGACTGTGCCCATGGCGACCGTCATAAAGACTAAAACATATTCTATTTTGAAAGCGTTCATGAGTATAACTACCAAGAGGATTCCACCAGCACCACCTACGAGATCGCTTGCATAAACCCTGTTTGCTTTATCACGCCATACTGAGAGGGCTGATGAGATGAAGACACCATATAAAAAGAATGGAATGGTGCAAAAAAGGATGAAAATCACAAGATAAACAACTTGGATTTTCTCCCAGAGCATCCGAACATGATCCAGGGGAATAAATGACAGTAGCATAAAAATAGCAGGGCATGAGACAGCAAGGGCAATGGAGGCGAATCGGAGAAGTTTAGAGGAGGACAGGTTATAGAACAGACTGTTTTTTTGTTTGAAAAAGACAAGCAGGCTCCCGATGACGAGGCCTGCCATAGATAGACTAATGATAAGGGATGCGTAGTGGTATGAAAGCCTTATGGAGAATATTCTTATGAGTAGTATTTCAAAGGATAGGGTGGTAAAGGAACAAAAAAAGATGAGCGGGTAGGGTGGCCTCATACAAAGGCTACGTGATTAACATGATAGTGTCTCTCCTATCTCAATCTGATCAACTTCCATATCAAGCATATTGATGAAAAGCATCCTTTTACGCAAAGGAGTCCCTTGACCTGTAAGAAGTTTGCATACCTCTGCCACCTCAAGACTTGCTATAACTGCAGGGGTAAAGGAAGGGTTGCCCAGCATCCTCTCAACACCTTTGGTATCTTTACAATTCCGATAGATCGTCTGAACTGTTCTATCATCTGGGAGTTGGGTTGTTATCTGACCGTACCAACCTCCGATTGTCCCATGAACCATGGGAATATTGAGCGCTGAACAACACTCCGCAAGCTCGATGCGCGTTGGTACGCTGTCGAGGGCGTCAACCACAACGTCCATGCCCTTGAGGAGCGCGATCCCATTTTCCTGTGAAAATGGTTTTACTATGGGGATGATTTTAATTGCAGGGTTGACCGCTTTAACCCTTGTTTTGGCTACCTTTGCCTTGGGTTTCCCAAGGTCGGAAACTTTGCACAGGATCTGACGATTCAGGTTATGTTCCTCAAAGATATCCGGATCGATGGCCTTGATTGTTCCTACACCAAGGCGTGCAAGTTCCTCAATAATGTACCCACCCAATCCGCCACAGCCTATGACGGCAACCTTGCTTTGAAAAAGCTTTCGCTGAAGGAGGGTAGTGATGGTTTTTCTATTACGCTGGTAACGGGCTGGCAGCACGTTGAGCGCAAGGGCAGCCTCCTCCACATCACTGCAATTAAGGCCGAAATCCTTCATTGCCTGTTTGTGTATCTTCCATGGCAGCAGATCCCCCTGGGCATTTGTTTTCAGAAACTCTTCCAGTTTCTTCATCTCATTGTCCTCCTCATTAGCTTATAGCTGACAGCTCAAAGCTCATAGTAAAGGCCGAAATCCTTGACACGTAACGCGTGACAATTCCCCCCTTTTTTTTCTATCGCTCTGCGCCATGCTCTTTGCTCTATGCTAGTTTTACCCTCCTCCCACAGGCGGAAACATGGCTAATGTATCGCCATCGTTGAGCTCTGATAAAAACTCTCTGTGCAGCCCGTTCACAAAGATCAGTGTAACCTCTCTTTCCGGGATCCCGAGCCTCTGAACAACATCAATAATCTTTGTTCCAGGGGGCAGATCAAGGGTGTCAATATCAAACCGCCCCTGGCGAAGCGTAGCGAAGAGCTTAACTGTTACCTGCATAGCATGCCTAATCAAAAATACCACAAGAGATGACTAAAAACAACGGTCTTCAATGCTCTGAAGGTAGCTTTACGTTTCGGCTGAACAAGTGTCGGGAGCTATTGTGTCAGCTTCAACAAAGTAGTGCTCCTATTGTCTTTCAGTATAGAAAGGAATGATTCAGTGAAGAACCAGGTTTTATATTTCAGACAGAGATAAAAAATAGTACAATATAAGCAAAATTGTCGAAAAAGGAGGTTTGATTATGCCTGAATTTTGCAATCCATTCACCGTGATGAAAAGTGATCGAAAGCTTTCGAAGAATGAGTTGGTTCGTGCGATACGGTTCATGATTGCCGCCGAATATGAGGCGGTGCAACTTTACCAACAAACTGCTGAAAGTACTGATAACAAACTTGCAAAAGAGGTTCTCCTGGATATCGCAAATGAAGAAAAAGAGCATGCCGGCGAGTTTCTTCGTTTGTTGCGTGAGCTGGATCCCGAGGAAGAGAAGTTTTATCGGGAGGGCTACAAGGAAGTAGAGGAAATGATCAAGAAATTAAAAAAAAGTAAAAATTGAGCGTCATACAATATCATGGCAAAGTTTCAAAAATGTCGCGTGGATAGGGGGTCAGGGATGAATCAAATACTCATTGGCAAGGGAGAACGACCTGTACACTTGCTCGCCAAGTATGGCAACCGCCATGGACTTGTAGCGGGAGCAACGGGGACAGGCAAGACCATTTCGCTCATGATTATGGCAGAGGGTTTTTCACGTATGGGTGTACCGGTATTCATAGCAGATGTAAAAGGTGATGTGGCTGGCCTTGCAATGGCCGGCATATCCAATGAAAAAATCCAGCAACGTGTGAAGCAGATAGGGATTGAGGATTACACCAATGAGGCAAATCCGGTCCTGTTCTGGGATTTGTATGGTAAGAACGGCCATCCCGTGCGCACCACCATTAGCGAGATCGGCCCGAGCCTGCTCGGCCGAATCCTTGAGATTAACGACACTCAGGCAGGCATGCTCGAGATTGCCTTCAAGCTTGCGGACGATCAGGGCTTGTTATTGCTTGACCTTGATGATTTGAGAGCCCTCCTCAGTTTTGTAGCAGACAACCGCAAGGAAATATCGACGCAGTATGGCCTGGTGAGCAGCCAGTCCATTGCTGCCATCCAGAGGGCTTTGCTGACCCTTGAGCGTGAAGATGGAGAAGCTTTGTTTGGGGAACCTGCGCTGGAACTCAACGACCTCATGCGGACTGATCTCAGTGGAAGGGGTATCATTAGCATCCTTACGGCAGACCAACTCATTTTGAAACCCCGATTGTACTCAACCTTTCTTCTGTGGCTCTTGTCGGAACTATTCGAAAACCTCCCGGAGGTGGGCGATCTCGACAAGCCCAAGCTTGTATTCTTCTTCGATGAGGCACATTTGCTCTTTGACGATGCACCGCCAACGTTGCGCCAGCGGGTGGAACAGGTCGTGCGGATTATCCGCTCAAAGGGCGTTGGGGTGTACTTTTGCTCACAATTCCCCGATGATGTGCCGAATGAGATCCTTGGTCAGCTTGGGAACCGTATTCAACATGCTCTCAGGGCGTACACACCACGTGATCAGAAGGCTGTCCAGACTGCCGCAGAAACCTTTGTTGCCAACCCCAAATTAAATGTTGCCAAAGTTATATCTCAGCTTGCTGTTGGCGAGGCATTGGTTTCCACGCTCCAGGATAAGGGTGTGCCCATGCCGGTGGAGCGCACCATAATATGCCCGCCCCGTTGCAGGATGGGCGCTGTGACTCCGGAAGAACGCTCGATGGTAAGGGCGCGCAGCCCCGTAGGCGGCAAGTACGATTCCCCTGTGAATCGCGAGTCGGCCTATGAAATTCTCAACCAGAAAACAAAGGAGAAGGAAGCTGAGCAACCGGTGCCCAGCCAGAAAGAGGCAGAAAAGCCTTCAGAAGGGGGTGGCGGGTTGGGTGATTTGTTGTGGGGTTCAAAACGCCGCGAAGGTATGGTACAAGCATTGGCCAAACAGGCAGCACGTACTGTGGGAAGCCAGATTGGCAGGCAAATCATACGCGGTGTACTTGGCGGCATACTTGGTGGATTTGGCCGTAGTAAGTAAACCCATTGGGCCAGCCCTTGATAGGAGCAACTATTGCGATAAGAAAATTTGATCTTCCCAAGAAAATGGCAAATTCAGCCATACATCAACAATAGAAAGGCTGATTTTTCATATAAGATTCAAAAAAAATAAGCTCAAAGGAGAAAAAATGAGAACGAATTGTAGGTTAATCCTGGTATCGATTATCATCATGGTTACTGTTTCTGTTGGTTTTTCTGCCGGTCCATCAGATGAGAGGATCAGGAGCGTCTACAGGGAGATCGTCTTGCAGGCGGATACGAACAAGGACGGGAAGCTTTCACTTACAGAGTGCAAAGCCATCTACAATGATAAGGCAATGGCTGAGAAAAATTGTACCTTCTGGGATGTTAACCGTAATGGTGTCATTACGGAAGATGAGTACGTGCAGAAAGCTGGGAGTTTGGGCAAAAAGAAATAATTTTGTCTGAAAGGTGTCATTAAAGAACATCTGGCCCTTTCGACTGGAACAAGATGACATTTGTTCGTGTGTGACGCACATGATCACGACCCTGATTTTTGATCTCGACGGTCTTCTTGCCGACACAGAAAAGCTCCACTGCAGGGCATATCAGGATGCCCTTGCACGGTTCGGTTTTGTGTTAAACGAACAGGATTACTCTGAACACTGGATACTCAAAGGTGGCAGCATCGGGGAGTTCATTGTAGCCCGTGGTCTGAACATTGATCCCGAATTGGTTCGGATCACAAAGGCAGAGTATTACGAGGAATTGGTAATATCAACAGCAGCACCCATGCCGGGTGCGCTCTCTCTGCTTTCAAGAATGACAGGTTGGAAGAAACTTGCCCTTGCCACATCATCGTATGAAGATGCTGCCTATGCAGTTCTCAAAGCCCTGAATATTGCCACATACTTCTCGTGTGTTGCCACGAGAAGCAGCGTAGCTCGGATAAAACCATTTCCCGATTTGTTCCTTTACGTTGCTAAGTCGCTTGGCGAAACCCCGGAAAGTTGCCTGGTGTTAGAGGACTCAGGGAAGGGGGTTATAGCAGCCGGCGCTGCCGGAATGAAGTGTGTTGCTGTCCCTAATATCCATACTGTTGATCATGATTTCAGCACGGCCACGATGGTTGTTCTATCCCTTGATGAGGTGACGAGAGAGTTGATCGAAACCATCTGATGAGGAAAGTCAGATGTTAAAGTTAGTGCATTGTCCTTTTAATGTCTATATATGGGATTACATTACTTACTCGGTCTGGTGCTCCGCGGAGAGAAAAGTATCTCTTCGGTGCTTAACGTTGGGTGCTCCCCCCCATCCCCCATCCCCCCATCGCTCCTTATCAGTCGCTTCGGGGGGCTCTCTACCCCAACTACGCCTCAGAGACTTTTCTTAGCTCTACTCCGCAATGCCCTCGTCAGCAACATAATTCCATACCAATTCTAAACATACAGATGCGTTATAGAAACGAACTAGCCTGAACAGCATCACTCTGCCAGCACCTTTAGATAAACAAAATCATAATTGGCAAGGAGAGAAAGCCATTCTATGGATGATTTTAATTGGATGTGTTTTCCGTTAATAAGGATTTGCCTGCACCTGTTATAGAAATCACCGGTAAGCTGTGCAACAAAAGAGGTAAACATGGCTCGTGGGACATAAATGCCCATTTCGAGAAAAAATAGGCCAAGCTCCTTGAGGAGGATATTGAAAAGCTTGATCTGGATATATCCATCAGTTTTTTTGAAATTTTTAGAGGCCGACTGAACGCTTATTGATTGTCTGAATGAAGCCAGGGGACTTTTTCTTCGGAGTGTGGCGCCAACGAGACCTGGCATTGCCCCTGAAAGGGCCAAGATAGAGCCGTCTTGCACGGTTGCCGTGGCGATATCATCGACAGGTTTACCGCTAAGAAAGATAGTACTTATCTTTTCCTTCACAAGCTGAGGATTTAACTTCAACTGATCGTAGAACAGTTTCTCAATGCTCACTCCAACAAGACATTTCACGGTGAAGCCAGCCTGAAGCAGCACATAGAATTCTTTCACCAATGAGGAATCAACAGTTAGGCTGATATTCAGAACAGAAGCGGCGGCAATCTCTTGTGAGTCACGGTCTCCCATATTATATCTCCAAAAAATAAAAAAGGAAGAGGCCTTGTGCGTCGCCCCTTCCTTTTTCAACTAAAAAGATATCTACCAGTTAAAAACCTGGTCTAACTCTTCATCCGTAACCTGGAATGTTACATTGTGGGGCGCCAACGGCTGATTCTTCATAAAAAGTGGAAGGCGGTCTTGTTCTTTTGTAAAGCCTGCTCTGGCGTTGAAATCCCGCTCCATTGTGAGGACCTTTTTCCCGAATTCCGCAGTATCATCTGCAGTCCAGTTCCAGCCGTAGAATGCATTGACGAGATCGATCAAAGCCTGGTTGGTTTCCGGCTGATCCATCAAGGCAAAGGCCGTAAAGATGCACATGCCAAGGGAATCGATAAAAGCAGTGGCAATCTGGAGGGCCCTTGACAGGGCAACCTGACCCTCAGGCCTCAGAGGATCTACCGTGCCCCCTACTCCAAGGATATTTGAAGTAACGGCATAGCCTGATGTATGGTCGGCGCCCATAGGGCTTGTCGCATAGGTAACGCCAATGCCCTGAACGGCCCTTGGGTCATAGGCAGGCATTGCCTGTCCCTTTACGACTGGAACGCGTTCCACTCCAAGAACCTTTCCGGTAACGGCAGCGCCACTTCCTATGATTCTGCCGAGAGGGGTTCCTTTCCCAACCTCTTTGATGAGATTTATGGCCCCCTGACCATCACCAAACTTCAACAGGCCTGCCTCCATGGCAACGCCAATTGCCGCCCCCATATCGATCGTGTCCAAGCCATAGTTGTCGTCGAGAAAATCCAACATCGCGATGGTGTCCAGATCATCAATACCACAATTTCCGCCATGGGCCCACACCGTTTCGTATTCAGGTTGTTTTGTGAGGTAATGGCCGTCTTTATCATTATAGATCCCTGAACAGCGGATAACACAACCGCTGTGGCATCCATGGGTTGCGACACCACCTCGTTTGGTTTCTGTTTCTGCCTCAACTTCACCGCTTATCTTGGCAGCTCCGGCGAAGCGGCCCTCCTTGAAATTATAGGTGGGATAACCACCTGCCTCATTAATAATATTGGTAAGCACATTAGTGCCGTAGGCCGGAAGAGCCTGACCGGTAACGCCGTGAGCCTGAAGACCGGCGATCCACTTCTTGTTGACCTCCTTGAACTTGTCAGCATCTTTTGGCTGCCGCATGCTCATGCCGGTATCATCCAGAACAATAACCTTAACCCCCTTGGATCCCATGACTGCCCCCATGCCACCCCTGCCGGCGTGCCTGGTTGGCCTGAGTTCCATATCTGTGAAAGCCACTGAAGAGGCGGCGAGTTTCATCTCTCCAGCAGGACCGATGGAGATACAGGCAATCTTTTCGCCAAATTCTTTTTTCATCTTCTCCACGACGTCGTAGTTGCCAAACATTTTCAAGGTATTGTCTACTGAAATTTTGACCCCATCTTTATTGATGAAAATCTTGTACAGGTCATCGCCTTTCGGCTTGCCTTCCAGCACAATTGCTGCATACCCGAGCCGGGCAAGTACCTGAGATGGTTGGCCGCCTGAATTGGCCTCTTTGATGCCACCGGTAAGAGGACTTTTTGCACCAACTGAAATTCGACCGGACATAGCACTCATAGAACCACTTAAGAGCCCTGGCGCAATAACAAGCTTATTTTCTTCGCCCAACGGGTGGCTGGCAGCCGGCACCTCTTTTGAGACAATGGCTGATGTCAATGCCCTCCCACCAAGACCAGCATACTCGCCGATGGGAACTGTGGTAGCCTTGGGACCACCTTCGGCCCCTACGTCAATCCTGAGAATCTTATCCATGCTATCCCTCCTCTGCAATTTTTTGGCAAAAGTTTTTAAGCCTTGAATCGAAAAAACAGTACACACATTTTGCCAGATAAAAAATCTGCCCAATATTAAGTTTATTACATTATTATTTTTTTGCAATTGGAAAAAATGTCTGATCAATTCAGTCTACGATTAGTGATAAGGTGAAAGTATAGAAAAAAGAGTTCAGGATGTGCGAGCAGAAAGATGGATGTTTCGTTCTATAGACTACTTAAATCTTTAGGTCTGTTGAAGAACTAAAGGAAGCCCTCGTGCCAATCTGATCCGCTGTATGTTGCAGATTACGGATAATATGGTTTAGCCTTTCATCGATCATGGAGTTTGAAAAGCCGACAAACCAGATAGCGGCTACGGGCTTTTCGTCTTGCCGGATGAGGGTTGCAACGGCCCTGATGCCCTTCAAGTATTCCTCAATATCAACGCTGTAACCAAGCCTGCGAATCTCCTCGATGTTTTTAATAAAAGTTTCCATATCGGTGATGCTGTTTTCCGTATATTGGGGCAATCCTTTTTCACTGAAGTAGGATAAAATTTCTTCATTAGTCATGGTCGAAATAAAGAGTTTCCCGCTTGCACCGGCTGTGATGGGAAGTTTTGTGCCAACCGGAGATGATATCTTGAGCTCTTTCTTGGCCTCTATAACGTCGATGACCTTAATCGCATCGTATTCACGAACACCTAAGAAGACTGTTTCATCAACAAGCTCTGCTAGTCTCTCAAGAAAGGGTCTGGCAATAGAAATAAGGTCTTGTCCTTTGAAAACAAGTTTGGCAAGCCTCATCATTTCCTTGCCTACAGTATATTTTTTCGTTGACGGGTCCTTACTAACAAGGCCTTCCTCATGGAAACTCTTCAAGATGCCATAAGCGGTGCTTTTACTTATTGAGACTGTTTTTGCGATCTCCGTTACCCCGAGAGGTTGGTATTCCCTGATCAGCAACCTCAATATTTCAACAGCCTTTTTGAGAATCGGTGCGTTATACATAGTTGTTCATAGTGTATTGATAGAGCTTGAGCGCATTGCCTGACCGTTATATATTCCGCAAGTCCAGCCATGGCTGGACTTGCGGGTAGGGTAGCGTAACATAATTAAACAAATGTTTGTACAATGCTCCCGTCTGTTTATAACTTTATTTCCCCTTAAAAGTGGGTTTTCTCTTCTCAATAAAGGACTGGAATCCCTCTCTGCCGTCCTCGGACACATAGGCCTGGATGAAGCAGTCTGTCTCAAAGGTGAGGGCTGAGGAGAGGTTCATATCCATGCCGTGGTCGATGGCGTGTTTTAATAAGGTCATCGCCACCCTCGGTTTTGCTGCAAGCTTCTGTGCCCAGGCCTTGGCCTCCGTGAGGAGGGCCTCCCTGGGGGCGATCTTGTTCACCAGACCGATACGGCAGGCTTCTTCCCCGCTCACCGAATCACCGGAGAAGAGGAGTTCCTTTGTCTTTCCTATCCCGATGAGTCGCGGCATCCTCTGGGTACCGCCCGAACCGGGGATGATCCCCAGGTTAATCTCAGGGCAGCCCAGTTTCGCATCAGGGGTGGCAATCCGTAAGTCACAGGCAAGGGCTAACTCTAAGGCGCCCCCTAAGACAAATCCAAAGACTGCTGCAATCGTTGGTTTCTGGATACCGGCAATCTTATCGAGACATCCCCGGGAGACTCTCCCGAAGACAAAGTACTCAGAAATTGATTTCCCTGCTATCTGCTTCACATCAAGACCGGCAGTAAAGATCTTCTCTCCCACTGCCGTAAAAACAACAGCTCCCACTGAATCGTCGTTCTCACACTCGCAGAAGGCATCATGGATCTCCTGGTATGCTGTGATGTTCAGTGAATTGACCGGGGGCCGATCCAGGGTGATGACGGCAATACCGTCTGACTTTTCAATCTTCAGATACTCGTATGGCATAGGTTGCCTCCTCCATTATTTCTTTGGATAATTGTACCAACCGCCCCCTGTTTTCATACCGAGACGATTTGCCTTGACCATATCCTTCATCAAGCGTGGTGATACCCATTTCAGTTCCTTATTCATTTCCTTGTGGAGGTATTCGGCCACATGGTAGGCGATGTCGATTCCGGTAAGATCCATAAGCTCAAAAGGGCCCATAGGATAATTGAGGCCGAGTTTGGCTGCCTTGTCGATGTCTTCGGCAGAGGCGATACCTTCCTGGAGGAGCAAGATGGCCTCGAGAAAGTGAGGCATCATGAGCCTGTTGACCACAAAGCAAGGGATATCTTTTTTTACTTCAATGGGCTCCTTTTTAAATTTCCGTGCGAGGTCCATGGCTACTGCAATGGTGTCATCACTGGTATTGTAGCCCCGTATAACCTCAACCAACCTCATCAGGGGTACAGGATTGAAGAAGTGCATACCCACAACCTTATCCTGCCTGTTGGTTGCCGTTGCAATCTCGGTGATGGACATGGAAGAGGTGTTTGTCGCAAGGATAACCTCTTTCCGGGTTAGCTCGTCCAGCTCCTTGAACACCTTCTTCTTAAGCTCCATTTCTTCCAGGACAACCTCAACGACGAAGTCTACGTCTTTCAAATCCTCCATCTTGGTTGTTCCCTTGATTCTCCCGAGAGTGGCATTCTTGTCATCGGCGGTTATCTTCCCTTTCTCCACGCTTTTGGAGAGAAACTTATCTATACCCTTAAGGGCTCTGTCCACGAACTTGTCTTCAATATCTCTCATTACGACGTTATAACCTGACTGCGCTGCAACCTGGGCAATGCCGCTTCCCATTGACCCTGCTCCCAATACTCCAATTGTCTTAATATCCATATACTACCTCCTCATTTTAGAATGTTTTTGGGACATAAAAAATGTTCCCAAGCACATATATGTTTGTAGCACATATATGTTTATAACGCTATGAAGAAAATGCTTCTCCTGTCAAAGTTTTGAAAAAAGCGTTTAGACTTTAGCCAACCTTTATGATCAGGGTGGCTGCGCCATCGCCGGCACAACAACCTGTCACAAGGCCGTACCCGCCGCCGAGGAGCACAAGTTCTTCAATCAATTCACACACCGCCCTGCCGATAGTTGGGCCTTGAGGATGACCATAAATAAGGGATGATCCATTGTTATTCATCTTCATGACATCGATTCCAAACTTCTTTGCAAAGGCAAGGTCATTGACGGCAAAGGGGTTGTGGGTTTTTATGGCTTTCATATCTGTGATCTTCAGCCCTGGAGTGGCAAGCGCCATTTCAGAGGCAGGGATGGGTGCTGAAGGCATGAACATAGGTTTCACCCGTGCATACCCGTAGGAGATAATTTGTATCTCTGTTTTGGGATCTGCGCTCAGCTCTTTTGCCTTATCTCTCGTTGCTACGATGATGCCGCAGTTACCGTCAGCAGGGAATGTCTGTGCGCCGAAACTAAGGCATCCACCGGGTACCACCGGTTTCAGTTTCGCCAGACCCTCCGCTGTGGTGGGGGTCCACCCTTCGTCTTCTTCCATCAGTTTCTTTTTCTTCTTGCTTACTGTGACCTCAGGAGCAAACATGTAGCGCTTCTGGAACGCCCTGTCGTTGACGATGCCTTCCTGATACTGCTGAAATCGCCTGAGCACTACCGCGTCACATTCTTCCTTGGTGATGCCGAACTCGGCGGCTACGTTTTCAGCGGTCTGCACCATGGCGGCGCGGTGCCTTGGGGTTCCCCCAAAGTTGTCCATATTCCAATCTTCCCTTTCCGGCTGGCCTCCTGGACCCAGTGGGTCTCCCCAGGTGGTATGGGGGCCATTGGAACAACGGTCTGCCATGAGCGCATAGCCTATATTATACACGCCAAGTTCGAGGTCCTTTGCCAGAAGGTTCAGTGCTGTGGTGGATGTTGCGCAGGCCTGATTCACAAAGAGGGCCTTGAGGAATTTCTTGTCATCGGTGAGCATCGCTGCAGCCCAATGATGGGCACAGAACCAGTGATTCTGGGCAACAGTGGAACCGAAGTACATGTAGTCGAGAATCGTGGGATCGATCTTCTTTTCCAGAAACCATCTTCTCGCCGTCGTGGCCGCTAGCTCGACCGCATTGTCATTCTGCATACTCCCCTGCCAGCGCGAGAAAGGGCTCGAAAAATAACCCTTGTAAGGTATATACGCCTTTGTGTAGCTTTTCATTCTGACTACCTCCTATGTAATTTTTTATATTGCCTCAGGTAAAGAACATAATATGTCTATTATAGAGAACAAAAGCCATTTTTGTGTACTATAGAGAACAACAAATGTCAATATATAAAAACTTATAATATGTTAGTAAAGGTTATAAATATTAATAATTAGTTTTCATTGGTAATATCAATCCTGATCAATTACATATAATTCCTTGTATCTTCTCATCGTTAAGAATTAAATCTATCTTATGTTAAAATGTTGTGCCCATCGCTTTGACTGCGCGTTGAGTAGAAGCGATATCAGGTTTCATCTCTCTCTCCTGGGTGAATCTGGTTGCCATGGGGGCTCTGTTATTGCCGCTTTTGATGAATACCCACTCCGTAAATCTAGGGATTTTCATCAATTCCAAAAGGGCGTTGACATGATGATGATACTGTTCGCTATTGGATAACAATCCTGACTCTATTAATTCCCGAATATTCTGGGCTGTTGCTCCTAGCGCAGAATGAACTTTTGATCCCCAGAATAGTGCGTAATCTGCATAGGTAGCAGGTTCATCCCCTATCCAGTGACGTGTTGAAACCCAATGCCTAAAATATTCTAAACACCACCAGGGAAAACCGACTTCTTTTCTGTAGAATACATAATTCAAAGCCAAAGAGGCCAATTTTTTGTAATCCGGGGGTGGAGAAATGCACCCAAGAAAATTACTTTTATCAAATCCGAGATCTATAAACTTCTCAAGAATAAGTTCATGTTCAAGTAGGTTTCCAATCTTTGGGTAAATACCGGTAATAGCCTTTGCATATTGAGTTAACTCGTAGGGTATGAAAAATTTCTCACCAAAGGGATAGCCACACATCCGAGTGTTGAGGTGAAGCAATTCGTGACACAATGCCTCTGCAGTTCGGAATGTGCCAAGTTGAAGTTCGATACGGGCATACTGTAGCGCGATTGGGTCGTGTTGCAGCTTTATCTGATAGTGGCTTGATTCTAAAGCGCTATTCTCATAATAGTGCAAACAATCTCCATAGAAATCACAAATTTCAGCTGCAAGTTTTTGTGCTTTTGGCCTATTCACCAATCGACTGAGGATTGCCTTTTTTGCAGTCCTCCCTTGATATTCATGATCTCCTCCCTTACATACTAATTGAAAATTATTGATACATCCATTGCTGGTCTGTGTTTCTCTTCTGTGGCCCATCTCTAACACTCCATCAATCTTAAAGCTCCTATACCAAGGACTTCATCAACAGTGTTCCTTGGTCCGCACAATCTCAGCCATTGCTGCCACGGTTTGGCCGATATCATCTTCTGTGATAAATGGTCCGAGGCTAAAACGAACGCCTCCCTTTGGTGAGGTGCCCAGACTTTCATGAACAAGGGGCGCGCAGTGAAGTCCTTCCCGTGCTGCAATTCCGAAATCAGCGTCCAGTATTGCACCGACATCTTCAGGGTCAATGCCCTTCACATTAACCGTCAGGAGTCCAACATGATTGGAAAGGTCTTCAGCACAGAAAATATTTATTCCCTTGAGGAGAGATAAACCATCGCGAAGCCTGCGTAGTAGCTCCATTTCTCTCCCGTGGATGGCTTCGATCCCTTCTTTTCCCAGAAAGTCAAGGGCTTCAGAAATGCCTATAATGCCAAGAAGGTTAAGTGTTCCCGCTTCGAGTCTGTGGGGAAAAGTTTCTGTGTGGACCATGCTCTTAGAATCAACACCAGTGCCGCCAAAATGAGTCGGCTCAATTTCTATCCCCTGATTAAGCGCCAGCCCGCCTATGCCGGTTGGGCCGAGCAATGACTTATGGCCGGTGAAGGCCACTCCGGCGAGAGACCAGGATTTCATATCGATGGGAATCACTCCCGCGCTCTGAGCCGCATCGATGAATAATGGCACGCCTCGCTCCGCACATAGATGTCCGATTTCCCGAACCGGTTGGACTGTCCCGAGTACGTTGGATGCGTGACACATGATAACGAGCTTAGTGTTGGGCCTGATGGCATTGACAATATCTCCGGGATCAATAAAGCCTTTTCCGTCGAAAGGGATAAGATCGTATTCTATGATACCCTTCATGTGCATGTGATTGAGTGGTCTCAGGACGGAGTTGTGCTCCAACTGGGTCGATACAACATGATCTCCAGGCTTAAGCATTCCTTGGAGGATTAAATTCAAAGCATCGGTAGCGTTGCTTGTAATAATGACCCGATTTGGGTCAGGAGCTCCAAAAAAATTGGCTAATTTCAGCCGTATACTGTTGACTAGTTCCTCTGCCTCAACAGCCAGGTCATAACTTCCCCGGCCTGGAGAGACCCCCATTTCAAGATAAGTCTCAACCATTCTATTTAATACAGAGGCTGGTTTTGGAAATGTTGTTGCAGCGTTATCAAGATATATCAACTCTCGTGTCATATCTCCTATCCTGTGCAAGTCCTGGGATTCGGTAAACCTGCCACACGCCGGGCGCCATGGCGAATGCCTCCAGGAAAAAGGCACTCAAGCTCCATGAGGCTTATGCCCAGGCCGGTTTTCAGGTCACGATTTAAAGGCGCCCTGCCGTGATAAGAGAAGTAGTCCCGCAGAAATCTGATTACCCGCCACTGGTCATCGCTTAATGTCTCAATACCACATTCTAACGCCAGTGCCACGGCTACCTCTTCTGTCCAGTCTTCCGGGTGCCACAGGAAGCCCTGTTTATCAAAAAGGATTTTCTTGCCTGCAATGGTTCGGAATTTCTGATGAACATCGCCTGCTTCAAGATTGTTGGTTGCAGAATCATTCATTGTATCCTTCAGGATTGTCCAGGATGCCCCATCTCTTCAGACAACATCGGAGGCGGGGAATCCCTGGACTTCCACAGATTGCCTTGCTATTTCTTGGCAGTAAGGGCTGCCTTAATCTTTTCCGGAGTGGCAGGTAGATTATAGATTCTCACTCCGCAAGCATCATAGATCGCGTTGATGACAGCCGGTGCAGTTGACACCATTGTCATTTCGCCGATACCGGTCGCCCCCAGAGGACCCTTCACCCTCGGGGTTTCCTTGATGATAACGTCCATAGGGAAGGAGGTTTTCATAGTCGGGAATTTAAAGGTATTCCAGTCATTTGTCTTGCCATGGATATACTCCTCCCGGAGGGCATATCCCACTCCCTGATCGATGCCTCCGTGTAGCTGACCTTCAAGGTTATGGGGGTTAATGACTGTCCCGGCATCCACTGCTGTGGTCATTTTTATTACCCGTACCTCACCCGTGTCGGTATTGACCTCGACTTCGGCCATCTGAATGTTATGAACCCGAGACTCAAAGGAGGGGCCTTGACCGGTCACGGGATCCAATGGACCTTCTTGGCCTGCGGCCTGCTTGGAACCAACATAGTGCGTGGCTTTTCCGGCTTTCCTGAGCCCTTCATATGTTTTCGAGCCAACTTCCTCCATGGCTTTTTTTAGTTGTTCCAGAGCGAGTATGAGGGAACCGCCCGCCATGTATGTCATCCTGCTCGCTGCGGCCGGGCCCATTTCAGCAGTGTGGTCCGTATCACGGGTTACAAGACGAATTTTGTTCATGGGTATACCGCCAACATGAGAGGCGATCTGGGTCAACATAGAATCATTTCCTTCTCCAGGGTCTGCGACTGCTGCGAAAATGGTAATGCCATCATCAGGGTCAAGCTCCACGGCAACCCTTCCTGCATCCCCGGGCCCCCCAATACCAAAGGCATGGGTAGCAATGCCGACCCCCCGTCTAATCGGACCGCTCTTAAGATCGGCCGCTTCTTTCTTCGCACGATCATAGCTGGGTTGGAATGCGTCGCAGAGCTCAGGGAAGGGCCATTGTTCGTAAACCATACCGGTAGATACGCTCTGGCCTGGCAGAAGGGAATTAATTTTCCGGAATTTAAATGGATCCATACCGATTTTTTCTGCCAGCATGTCCATGGCCGACTCAAGAGCAAAGGTGACCTGAGGCGGACCCGCGCCTCGGGCTGCTCCACCAGCGGGATTGTTGGTATATACGAGCTTACCCATGGCATTGATATTCGGGATGTTGTAAGAGCCTGAGAGCATCCACATAGCCCGCATTATGACGTAGATGCCTATAATCTGATACGCACCGTTGTCGACAATATAGTCGATTGTAAAAGCAGTCAATTTCCCGTCTTTGTCTGCAGCTAGCTTGACCTTCATATCAAAAGCATGCCGTTTGTTGGTCAAAAGCATTGATTCGGCAAGGCTGGGTATATAGCGAACAGAACGCTTGAAGTGAAGGGCTGCTGCCCCGGAAATGCCTTCAGACGTCATTGCCGCCTTTATGCCAAACTGCCCACCGCTATATGATTCCTCGTACCGCACATTTTCATATCCGAGAGCCTCTTGCAGATTGGCCATCATGCCATGGATTTGAATGCTCCTTCCGACAACCACCAACTGGGCGTCTTCTCCCTCACCTTCGATATAGGCAACGGTGGCTTCCGGTTCCAGGGGAGCCTGATGGTTGATCTGCGTGGTAAAATTGGCTTCTACTACAACAGCCGACGCTGCAATCGCTTTCTCGGCGTCGCCTTTTATCTGGGGCTGGGCAAAGCACAGATTTGGCCACTCCTGATGTATCTGGATAGCGCCTTCAGCCATTGCCTCTCGGGGGTTTTTCAGGACCGGCAATGGTTCATATGTTACCTTGACTGCTTCGGCAGCGGCAACAGCCTGGTTTTTCGTTTGGGCAGCAACAATTGCAATGGGATCTCCCAGACATTGGACCTTATCTTTGCATAGTATGGGCTGGTCAGGGAAAATGATTACAATTCGATTGGTGCCTTTGATGTCATCAGCAGTCATGATCCCCATGACCCCGGGCATTTTCTCAGCTTCCGATGTATTGATGGATTTTATCTTTGCATGGTGCTCAGTGCTTCTAACAACTGCAAGCTCCAATGCATCCTGGAGCTTGATATCCGCAGAAAACGCAGCTACACCACAGGCTTTGATAATAGCCGAAGGTCGTGGATGTGAAACGCCAATCTTTGGACCATTCGGATCGGGCCGAACCTTGTCTGGGGTGGTTTCCCCCCTGATAAACCGGCCGGCCAATGTAACAGCGTCGATAATCTTGGCATAACCAGTGCAGCGACAAAGATTATGCTCAAGAGCCTTCTTTATCTCCTCTACATCAGGATTTGGGTTACGGTCAAGAAGAGCTTTTGTTGACATAATCATGCCGGGCGTACAGAATCCACATTGCACTGCCCCGGATAGGACGTATGCCTCTTGAATAAGGTGCGGATTATCTGGTGTGCCAAGACCTTCGACGGTAATTACTTCCGCACCATCAAGGTTTGCAACTTTTTGGAGACAGGAGCGAACCGCTTTGCCGTTCACAATAACCGTACAGGCGCCGCATTGCCCTTTACGATCACAGGATTGCTTCGCACCGGTCAATAGCATGTCTTCTCTCAATAGATCGAGCAGGACACGGTCTGGTTCAACGATAAACTGATGCGATTTTCCATTGATTTTCATTACTACTTTCTTCATCAGTGCTCCTCCTTTCTTGTATTCTTGTTATAATCAGTAACAAATCCAAGACCTTTTACTCTTGGAACATTGCGGCTCATAGGGTGTTCTCCATACTGGGCGAATTATTTCCCTGATGCACCATACTCTAATTAAAAACCTCCTTTGCCTATCCTCAGGCAAAGGAGGCTCCGTTACCCCCCGAGTTACCTTGAAATCCCTTGCGCTAAATTCATCCTACTATTTTTTGAATATACCCGACTCAAACTAATCAAGTCAAGAAAAAAAGAAACAAAAAATAACAAATATAGATTATAATAACATGATAAAAACATTTAATGACCATTTGGTCAATTATAAGAAAAACGAAGGCACTGTCAGCTATGTGTCTTCGAAGGGTTCGGCCAAGTCGGGTAGGTGGGTATGACAGATGATCTATTGGGGGAGGTTTCACCAACGGACATAGGTCCTCAGGAGGTTTTATCTTAGCAATTGCATTAAATGTGGTATTCATCTAGCATTCAGGTATGAGAGTCCCAGGCACTATAGACAAACACTCTCCCGAACATCAAAAGCATGTCTGCCGTTTTCTTTGTATTCCCCTGGTGGAATATGAAGACTGGTTGGCTAGTTACAATCTTGTTTTTTGGAGAAGGTTTAATCATTTTCTGATGGAACTCAGAGATAAAATAGATAAGAGTTTGCAAAGTAACCAGCCACCATCAATAACCTTAGAAGAATCTATGAGGTTATATGGGATAGAAGACTGGACACTGACCCCACCACAGCAAAAGTTGCTCGTAGAGTCAACAAACGAAATGTTGGGAAAACATGTCAAGGACCATGGTATATCCCCACTATATGATCAAAAAGGCCAAGGTAATTCCCCAGTGAGAGGGCCAAGGTAATTCCCCACTTTCTTGCCATGAAGGGGTAGATAAAAACGAGTGATTCTGCCATTCCTAAAAGGATACGAACACAGGAATGGAGGGATCATGGCAAGGAGGGATATACCGATGAATGAAGTAGTGGAAACGATCTACCAGTGGCACAAAGGAATGAAGATTCACCATATCAGTCTGTCGTTAGGCCTCGACAGGAAAACATTACGCAAGTACCTCGGCATGGCTCGATCCCTTGGGGTTACCCGGGAAGGACCGCTCCCCGATGAGGAAGTACTTGCGGGCAGACTCAAAAGCCTCATGACGGAAAAGGGGGCTTGCTATGACAAACCGGCCATCCACCTCATCGCCCGGCATCATGATGAGA
>Ga0351917_1027_pt1 | contig 72563 bp, 68 predicted proteins | sample TotcelHT113001N4_FD_206834 | JGI IMG/M metagenome (GOLD analysis project Ga0351917, IMG submission 206834) | Enriched cells from coal bed in the Powder River Basin, Montana, United States - Total cells T11 rep1 HSBNCT.T11.300.1.N4 ...
CGGTGGCTGGCTCATGCGCGCCGAACTGGCCAAACTCCTGCTTCTCAATCCCGACATGCTGCTGCTGGACGAGCCGACCAACCACCTCGACCTTGAGTCCTGCATATGGTTCGAGGACTACCTCAAGGCGTACCAGGGTGCGGTATTGGTGACGTCTCACGACCGGGCGTTCCTCAACCGCGTCATCAACACCGTGTTCGCCCTAGAGCAGCAGACCCTCATGATTCACAACGGCAACTACGACAGCTGGGTCACAGCCCGGCAACGAGAGTTGGAGATACTGGAGGCAACCGCCGAGCGACAGGAGCGCAAGATACAGCAGGAGATGCGCTTCATCGAGCGTTTCAGGTCCAAGAACACGAAAGCCACCCAGGTGCAAAGCCGCATCAAGAAACTGGAGAAGATGGAGCGCATCAGCGTGCCCCGAACCAGCGCCCGCATTCACTTCTCCTTCCCCGCTCCACCACGCTCCGGCGAGGAGGTCATCACGCTTTCGCACGTCCGCAAGGCGTACGGTCCCAACGTGGTGTACCGGGACCTTAACCTGACGCTGCGGCGCGGCGACCGAGTGGCGCTTGTGGGCCACAACGGCGCCGGCAAGACGACGCTGCTGCGGATGCTGGCGGGAGTGCTGCCTTTCGACCGCGGGGAACGGTCCCTGGGACTGAACGTGAAGTTGGCGTACTACGCGCAACACCAACTCGAGCTGCTGAATCCGGCCAACTCCGTCATCGACGAACTGCGCAGCGTGTCCGCCGACCAGAGCGACACGGAGTTGCGCACGATGCTGGGAGGCTTCCTGTTCCGGGGTGACGACGTCTACAAGCAGGTGTCAGTGCTCTCCGGCGGTGAGAAGAGCCGGCTGGCACTGGCCAAGATGCTGACCCAGCGGTCCAACCTCTTGCTCATGGACGAGCCAACCAACCATCTTGATATCCCTTCACGAGAGGTACTGACTGACGCGCTGGAAGCGTACGCGGGAACTCTGTGCTTCATCACACACGACCGTACGCTCATACGTGAGACAGCAAACAAGATAGTCGAGGTACGTGCCGGCGCACCGGTGGTATACGAGGGCGACTACGACAGCTATGTACGATGGCGAGAGACACAGCGCGAGACCGCTGACGAGCGCGGTTCCGCCACGACTGCGGGCAGGCAGGGGCGGGACTTCGACAAGGAACGCAAGCGCCGCGACGGCGAGCTGCGCAACCGGTTCTACAAGAGACGAGCCCCCCTGGAGAAGCGCATCGCCGCGATAGAAGTCGAGTTGCCGCAGTGCGAGCGCGAGCTGCACGAGGCGAACCTGCTGCTGGCCGACCCGGAGCACTACAGCAATGCCATGCTTGTCATGGAGACCGTCGAGCGCAAGAAGACACTGGAGGGGCGCATCGCGGCGCTCAGCGCGGAGTGGGAACAGGTCTTCAAACAGCTTGAGGAGGCGCGCTGCGAGTTCGAGCAGGAGCGTGAGCGCGTGATGGTCGGGGAGTCTTGACTGTGTCGGGCGCGGAGAGCGAGATGGCGAGCCATACTGAAGCGCCAGCATCGCGCGCACGCCTGCGGGGGCCTGTGCTCCTGATGGCGCTGGTGCGACTGGTGCGCATCGAGTATTGCGTACTGGGCGCGGCCGGCGTTCTCCTGGGTGCGTTTCTCACGACGGACGCCATGCCAACGACTCCGGTCCTTCTGTCCGCCGTTGCGGTATTCTTCGTGGGCGCGGGGTGTTACGCGTTCGACGACCTATTCGACCTCGACTGCGACAGGCTTAACGACAGAGCCGACCGGCCGCTCGTCACCGGCGCGCTGAGCACGCATGCGGCGACGATTGCCGGCAGCATCTCATTCGTCCTGGCAATTGCCGCGGCCATCCTCGCGGGCACGGCGTCCGGCCTCCTCATCGTACTGGGAGCCATCATCGCCATGGCGTACAACCGGTGGCTGCGGGGAGTCATCTCACTCAAGAACGTGCTATTCGCGGCGGCCTTCCCCACGCCCCTGCTCATCGGCTGGCTGGCGAGTGGAGGAATCGCCGGACCACTGTTCCTGTACTTCGCCGGGCTTGTGTTCATAGCCGGATTGGGGTTCGAGACCATGATTGACGTGGCCGACGCAGAGGGCGACCGGAGGGCTGGAGTCATTACGTTCGCCACCCGCTACGGCACACAGCTCTCTTCGAGACTGGCTGCGACCTTCCACATCACCGCAGCCGTACTCGTGGTGCTGCTCTTCTTCCTTCCGGTGGACGCACGGCTCCAGTGGAACATCCTCTTCCTCGGACTGGCTGTCGCCGCCGCGCTGTCCAACAGTCTCATCGGAGTCAGGCTGGTGAGGGACCACACCACCCCCCGCGTGTTCGTCCTCAAGCGGCTGGCATTTCTCACACTGAATGCCGGCATGGCGGCCATACTTCTGGGGCTGCTCTTCACCGTGCCTTAGCGGCATATTCTGAGACAGACGGGGGCCGGACCATGACCACCACAGTGCAGCGGCCGACGCCAGAGGACTCCGTCGTAGAGCGATTTCGTGAGGCCGTATACGCGCACTACGAGCAGCATGGCAGGGATTTCCCCTGGAGGCACACCACCGACCCGTACCATATCCTGGTGGCCGAGGTGATGCTGCAGCAGACGCAGACAGGCCGGGTGGCGCCCAAGTACATCGACTTCACCGGGCGGTTCCCGGACTTCGAGACCCTCGCCCGGGCACGCCCCGCGGACGTCCTGGACGCATGGCAGGGACTTGGGTACAACCGGCGTGCGCTCGCCCTGCACACAATCGCGCAGAGGGTAGGCACCGATTTCGGCGGGAGCTTGCCACAGGAGAAGGAGTTGCTGCGCAGGCTGCCGGGCATCGGCGCCTACACCGCGGCGGCTATCCGGACATTCGCATTCGGCCTGCCGGAGGCATTCGTCGAGACCAACATACGGACCGTGTTCATCCACGAGTTCTTCCCCGAAGCGTCCGGCGTGTCAGACGCTGAGATACTGCCACTGGTGGAAGCAGCGATGGACCGCGCGCACCCGCGCCAGTGGTACCAGGCGCTGATGGATTACGGGGCCATGCTGAAGGAATCAGGCAATCCCTCCCGTCGAAGTGCACACCATCGCCCGCAGAGCCGCTTCGGGGGCTCCCGGCGGCAGGCGAGAGGCATCATCCTGCGCGCATTGCTGCGCGATGGCCCCACATCAGCTCGGATGCTGGCATCCTCAATTGCGGAGTGGGACAGTCGTTTCGACGACGCACTCGAGACACTGAAGCGCGACGGGCTGGTGGTGGAGAGGGGCACGGTCATATCAGTCATCCCGTGAACGCCCCAGAGGTTGACACCCTCACAGTCGACAACTACCATTCAGAAGTCCCGCGTTGGGGAGTTTCGCATGCCTGAGTATTCCTGCAACATGTACGTCGACAAGCAGGACCAGCTCGAGAAGATCGAGGCGGTCTGCCTGCCGGACGAGTTGATACGGGCCGTGTTCGACCTCAAAGGTCGCGGCACCGGATTCCTTGGCATCACCGACAAGCGCATCGTCTACTACGACAAGGAATTCATGAAGAACCGCAAGGCGCTGGTGAGCATCCCGTTCAGTCGCATCGCCTCGGTGGCGAGCGAGGACAACTCGGGATTCTTCATCCAGAAGGGCTTCCTCGTGAGCGACACCCTGGCCATCACGCTCATGGGCGGAGACGTCAAGATGTTCGAATTCCGGGGTGGCGAGAAGGCGCACCTGGCCCACATGATAATCATGGAGCATTTGCTTTAGCGGGTTCTTCGGAAAGCCCAGGAGGAGACATGCCGCACGGATACGAGATAAACGACCTCGCCAAGGAAGACGCGTGGCGGATGTTCCGCATCATCGGAGAGATGGTCGGAGGATTCGACCGTCTCTCGGGAATAGAGCCGGCCATCACCATTTACGGTTCAGCCCGGGTCAAGCCGGGAGACCCGCTCTACGAGACGACCGTGGAGATCGCCCATGCGCTCGGCACGCTCGGCTTCGCCATCGTGACCGGCGGAGGCCCCGGACTGATGGAGGCCGCGAACAAGGGGGCCCACCTCGCGGGCGTGATCTCCGTGGGACTCAACATCGATCTCCCCGTGGAGCAGGAGCCGAATCCATACTCAACGCTGAACATCAGCTTCAGCCACTTCTTCGCGAGAAAGGTGATGCTGGCCAAGTATGCGACCGCATTCATCGCCATGCCCGGAGGCATTGGCACACTCGACGAGCTGACCGAGATTCTCTGCCTCATCCAGACGCATAAGATGAAGCCGTTTCCGGTGATACTGTACGACAGCAAGTACTGGAACGGACTGCTGCAATGGCTCAGGAATACAACGCTCGCCGGAGGGTACATCTCAGAAACGGACCTGGGACTGCTGGTGGTCTGCGACAATGTCGCCGACGTGGTGAAGACAGTGCACGACTGGTACGACAACCAGGAGATAGCTATGGAGAGCGCCATGGACACCGCGAGAAGTGCGAGCAACAGGCCGCCCCGGAGGAAAGTGGCGCATCGCCACGAGTAACAGAATGGCCCCAAGTAACCTCACCACCACACCGTCCCGGCTTGCGCCGCGACTTCCACCCGGCTCAGCTTGACTACTCGGGGCCTTCCTGAATCTAGCATAGTCGCATACGACTGTCAACAGTACTTTCGGCATGGAGGCCGGCAGCCTGCAGCCGATGAGGAGACGCGATGGCGATTCGCACTGTGTTCTTCGACATGGTCAATACGCTGATCCACATGGAGCCCGACCGTCACGTGCTCTCCGCGGAGGTATGCCGGGAGTTCGGGATAGAGGTCAGCGACCGTGACATGCTTCGCGGCATCTACGCGGCCGAGGAAGAGATGAGCGGTGGCCGACCTCTGCGCTGGAACGCGGACGAAGATCCCCAGACGTACATCCGCTATAACAACAGAGTCCTCTCCGAAGCGGGCGTTGCGCTTCCGGACAAGCGCACGGCCGTGGCGATGCTGCAGAGCTTCGCTGAACGGTTCAAGGACTACAGGTTCGCGGTGTACGAGGACGTCCGGCCTGCGCTCAGTGAATTGAAGCGACGGGGTATCACCACCGGTCTCATCTCCAACATGCCCCACAAGATGGAGCCCATGCTGCAGAAGCTAGGGCTTGCTGACCTGCTGGACTTCGCCGTCACCCCACTGGACGCAAACGGCGAGAACAAACCGGCAGCGCCCATCTTCCTTGAGGCACTTCGTCGTGCAGGGGCGAAGCCCGGCGAGGCAGTGCACGTTGGCGATGAGCACTTCTCCGATGGCAAAGGGGCGACTGCCGTGGGCATCACGGCGGTGATAATCGACCGCCATGACCTGTTTCCCTCGCTCCAGGGCTACCACCGGATCCTGTCACTCGAGGAACTGCCTGCACTGCTGGACTCCCTCGCCTGAGACAACAGGCCGAACCATTGACGGGACCCATTACGCCGCTGTAACGTCAAGATGCCGGGCGCGCTCTCCGCGCGGCCCGATTCCCGGGCTGACAGTGAACCGTGCCGGGCAGGTGAGTATGGCTGAATCGCTGGTGAGTCTGCGCACCGCACTCGAAGAGCGTGACCGACTCCTCGGTTTCGCGTCCAGACTTGAGGACCTCAAGGCTGAGGGCACCCTTTCGGCGGCCGACTACTCCGCGGGCAGGTCCGACTATGACGGCCGAATTGCCGCAGTAACCGCCCGCATTCAAGCCCTGAAATCCGCAATCAGGAAGGAACTGGAGGCATCGGAGCGCGAAGGCGACTTGTGCCGGCTGAAGCTGGAGGGAGCGGAGGCGAATCACCTTGCAGGAGAGCTTACTGATGCTGAGTTCCGCGCTGAGGAACGACGATGGAACGCGCATCAGCGCCGCGTCGAGGAACGCTGCTCAGAGCTTGAGATAGCGCTCACCGCCGAGTCTGCCGAAGACCTCGGCGACATGGGCGTCGCGATTGCACCCGAACAACCCACTACGCCTGCCGCTCCGGAAAAGAAGGCCAAACCGGCGAAGCTTCACGCCGCTGCTGCCGCCACGTCAACTGCGGTAGCCAGGGGCTGGACCCGTCTGCGCATCGCGGCACTCGTGGCGGCGGTCCTGCTGTTGGTGAGTGTGCGGCTGACGTGGCTCGCTCCCACCGACCTTCTTGGCAAGGACCTCGGCGGCGAGTCCGGCGCCAGCGTCAGCTTCCTCGCAGCCGTGGGAGGTCTCCTGTGTGGGCTTGCCGGAATCGGCGTATCGTTCGTCAGAACTCCACACACGAGAGGTCTCCTCCAGATTGCGGCGGGGATTATCGCCATCTGCGCTCTCGTGGCCGCCGTGTTCCTGGGAGAGTTGCCCCTGCACGACAGCTATTTCCGGGAACTCGTCATCCTGCGCGAGGGATTCTTCGCCTATGTGGTGGCCGCGCTGGGACTCACAGTGCTTGGCTTCCTGCAGTGGCGCAGATACCCGTGACATCCGCAGTCGGCCCGGTAACCACAACGGCTGCAATCGACATGTAGTCCACACAATCGGGTCGACGACCCACTCGCGGACAATCGTGCGCAGAGACTCATGGCGAGCGACGAAGACTTCCGCTGGTGAGCACGGCAATGCCCGCCAGCAATGCAGAGAGAAACGTCACCGTCGCCAAGCGCTGCACCGAATCTCCCCTATTTCCCGCCCCGCGGGACCAGAACCGGTGTAGTCGGCTACAATAGGCGGAATCAACCGTAACCGGAGAGAAGGTGACCTTGGCAGACACACTCGCGCAACTCAAAGATGTGCTGGCGGCCCGCGACGAGGCCGGTACGCGCCTCCACCAGCTTGAGACCCAGGCGACAGGTGGGGGCGAAGCCGACAAACGCCTCGCATCCAACCTCAGGAAGCAGTCAGAGCGATTGTCCGAGCTGCATGACAGGGAGCGAACTCTCCGGGAGTCTGTTGAACGCGAGACGGAACGGTCTCGTGCCGCCGCCGCGGACCTGGAGGTGGCGCTCCACGACCTGGAAGTCCGTCACAGTTCGCGTCAGGTCATGGACGCAGCTTACGAGATGGAAGCTCACCAGCTGCGCGCCCGGCGTGCGGATTCCGAAGCACGGATAGCAGTGAGAGAGAAGGCCCTGCAGGCCGAGACGGCGAAGGACCTCGACTGGCTGGACTCGGTGCCGACAGTTCACCGGATGGCCGAGGGCGGTCAGCAGCCGGGCGCACATGGCGCGAGCAGCGTGGCGCCGAGCGAGTGGCCGGGCGCCTCGGTGCCGGAGCGTATCGTGATGCTCTGGCGCGAATCGAAGAAGCCGAATTCCCGGCGCTCAATCGTCGTCAGTTCCATAGTTGTGGGCGCAATCGCCATCCTGGTGCTGGGGGTCGTCATCATCTCCAGTCATCTGAACCCCAGGGATCCAGCCGACTACCTCGGCGTGGGCGAGTTCCTCGTTCCCATCCTGGTTGATGACGCTCAACATTTGCGCAACCTCGAACTCACCCTGGAATACGACAACGAGGTAGTCACGGCCGTCTCCGTAGTCCAGGGTGATGTGGGGCGCCTTGCGGTGATGCAGTACGATATCCACAAGTCGGGGTCCGTGGACGTACTGCTCCGCGACGTCACCGGCATCGAGGGGACCGGAAGCATCCTCATCGTGCGATTCAAGACCAACGAAATCGTGCCCGGTCCAACCGAACTCCGGTTCGCCTCGCTCAGCGCCGTCGACTCACGCACGATGCAGGACATGCCGGTGCAGGGGGAGGACGGCTGGGTCAACACAGGGACTCGCGACGTGCAATCGCCGGTGATACGTTTCCCGTAACGCAGATGCTCCCGCAGAGGCAGACGGGCGCCGGGAACGCTCATGGGGTCGGACGAGTCGGCGCAGTCCCTCCCCACAGGAATGCGAACGCGATGCCGGCCATCATCAGAACACCTCCCGCCACTTCCAGCTCGGTGGGAGGCTCTCCCAGTGCCGTCCACGCGAGCAACGACGCGCCGACCGGCTCGCCGAGCACGGCCACTGTCACCATGGTTGCGGGAAGGAACCGCAGCGCCCAGTTGAGCGACATGTGTCCCACCAGTTGCGGCACGAGCGCCAGCGCCAGCATCGCGATATAGGTCGTCCCGGTGTAGCCCCTGAACGGCGTGCCGGAGATGATGGCCGCGAACAGCAACACCAGTGCTGCGACGGAGAAGACCACCGAAGAGTACGCCAGAAGGCCGGCGCTCCGGCGCAGCCGCCTGCCGACAAGCAGGTAACCAGCCATGGCCATGGCGGCGGCCAGCGCCAGCAGATTCCCTGACAGGGCGGCGCCACCTCTGTCCAGCCCGGCATAGCCGATGAACAAAGCCCCGGCCAGCGAGATAGCTATGCCGGCGAACGTCGCCTTCCGCAGGCGCTCACGAAAGAGCGCCCATGAAGCGAGCGCGACGAACAGAGGTGTGGTGGTGACGAGCACAACGGAACTGGCCACAGACGTGTGCGAGAGCGAGGATATCCACAGGGAAAAGTGCAGCGCTAGAAGCACGCCCGCCAGCGCAAGAAGTCGCCACTGCCTCCGCAGCAGATGTCTCATCTCGTCACCGGCCCGCAGCAGCCCAACGGGCAGCAGAAGGACAGAGGCAGCGAGCATCCTGAACGCGGCGACAGCGAGGGGCGGCGCCTCGGCAAGGCGAACGAGCACGGCCGCGCACGATATCGCGACCACTCCCAACGCCAGCAAGAGCAACCGTCTGGACACGTTACGCCTTAGGCCGTTACACGGCGTCAGACCTGGGACTGCTCGTGTGTGGGCGATTCCCCGCTGCGAGGACCCTGGAAGGCCTTCAGCTTTCCCGCCATGTCACGGAGTTGCGCGACTACGCGGCCGTTCACTGACTGCGGCGGATATGTTCCGTCCTTGCGCTTCCGGCCCATAGGGACTCCGCTGAGTACCTCCATGCCCCGTTCAACGGAGTCCACTGCGTAGACGTGAAATTGCCCCTTCCGCACGGCCTCAACTACGTCATCACGGAGCATGAGATTGCGCAGGTTCCGGCTCGGTATCATGACTCCTTGCGAGCCGGTCAGACCCTGCGTGCTGCACGTCTGGAAGAAGCCCTCGATTTTCTGGTTGACCCCGCCGATTGGCTGGACCTCACCTCTCTGATTGACCGACCCCGTGACAGCGATGTCCTGCCGCAGCGGCAGGTCAGCGAGGCTTGACAGCAACACGTACAGCTCGGCGCACGATGCGCTGTCACCATCCACCCCACCATAGGATTGCTCGAAGCACAGGCTCGCCGAGAGGGACAAGGGCGCGTCCTGGGCATAGCGCCACCCCAGGTAGCCGCTCATGATGAGCACTCCTTTGTCGTGAGTGCTGCCGCTCAGATTGGCTTCGCGCTCGATGTTGATGACCCCGCCCCGCCCGAGAAACGTCCTGCACGTGATTCGCGAAGGCTTGCCAAACATTATGTCGCCTAAACTGTAGATACTCAGGCCATTCACCTGCCCGACCACGGAGCCGCGCGACTCGATGAGGATAGTGCCGTCCTCAATCATCTCACGCAGCCGCTCATCGGGGAGATTGTGACGGAATCGACGCTCCTCGATAGCGCGGCTCACATGTGGGCCATGCACGAGGTTGGCGCCTTCCTTGCGCGCCCAGTACTCTGCCTCCTCGACGAGTTCCTTGATGAACGCGAAACGAGAAGACAACTTCTCCTGGTTCGCCACCATGCGTGAGGCGTATTCCATGACCGCGGCCACGGCGCTGCGATCGAAATGCTTGAGTTCGCACTCCACACAGCATCCGGCAATGAAGGCGGCAAAGGACTGCATGTTGTCCGGCGTTCGGGCGACCTCATAGTTGAAGTCGGCCTTCACCTTGAATATCTCCCAGAAATCCTCGTCGTACGCGGAGAGCAACTGGTACAGGGAGGCGTCGCCGATGAGTATCACCTTGACGTCGATGGGAATGGGAATGGGGCGCAATCCCTGTGGGGCAATCAGCCCCAGTTGCTCGAAAGGCTCCTCGATTCCCAATTCACGCGTCTTGAGGGCGCGTTTGAGCGCCGGCCAGACGCCGGGGTTGGTGACGACATCGGCAGCGCTGAGCAGCAGATATCCGCCGTTCGCGAGGTGCAGGGCGCCAGGCTTGAGCATGGTGTGGTCGCTCATGTAGCCACCGAGGACGAACTTGCGCTCTATCTTGCCGAAGAGGTTGACGTAATTGGGGTTCGTCTCAGTCACGATTGGAGGCCCCTCGGTTGCGCTGTTGTCCACGAATACGTTGACCTGAAACGGCAACAGGGGATCAGGCCCGAACCGCGATTCGTCAACAGACAGTACCGGCGCCTCTTCGGGCTTCGCTTCCTGGGGCGACTTGAAGCTATCAACCTGGTCCAGGGTGTACTTCTTGAGATTGGTGAGGAATTGGAGGATATCCGCCGAATCCGCGTACTTCTTGGCCAGGGCATCGTACAGCCGTGAGATTGTGTAGTCGGCGAGGTGGCGGTCCGACTCCGCCAGCTTCTCCCCGGTGACACGGTCGATGTCCTGCGCCTCTTCGAAAAGGGACTCGAGGTCTTTACGAAGATCGTTGCGATTCTTCTCGATGGACTGCTTCGCTCTCTCCCCCAGAGCCATGAAGTCCTCCTGGGAAAGCGCCTTGCCACCCTTGACCGGGACGAGCGCCGCGCCCACCTGGCTCATCTGAATGAGGAAGCCCTTTTTTGCCGCCTCGGAGCGCAACCGGCTGAACATCTCCTGCTGTCGAACCTGGCCTTCCTCGATGATAGCCTTCCGTTGCGCCTTGTAGTCTTCGCTGGAGAACGCCTTGGCGAGGTCCTTCTTCAGGTGCTGGAGCAGGCCGGCGATATCGTCGCGGAACACGCGCCCCATGCCCTTGGGCAACTCGACAGCGCGTGGTCGATCGGTGTATGCAAAGCTGTAGATGTAACACCAGTCACTGACGTGGTAGGACTGCCCCGCCTTCTCGCGCTCATCGATGAGCCTCGCTATGTACGTCTTGGCCGCGGACGTCTTGCCTGTGCCGGTCAGGCCGGCAAGGTAGATGTTGTAGCCGTCATGCTCCATGGAAAGACCGAACTCTATCGCCCGAATCGCCCGGTCCTGGCCGATGAACTCGTGCAGAGGCGCGAGATCCTCCGTACACGCAAAGTCGAACTGCTCGGGATCGCAGACCCAGCGCAATTTCTCTGCGGGAACCTCGTAACGGGAATTGTCCACCATGTCGCTCCTTTCTATCTGCATGCTGCAGGCTCGCACTGAAGGACAGGTCAGGCGGTGTCATCAGATGAATGCATCGCAGGTGGCCTTCGTACCGTCGCCTGGTTCACGTTTCTCTCCAGCGGCTTATTCATCTTGTTGACGGAGATTCGTCCCGCCGAGACAATCATCTTCAGTGCGTCATCGACGGAGATGCCCGTTCGCAGTATGTCCTCCTCTCGGACCATCTGCAGGAAACCCGATGTGGGGTTGGGCGAGGTGGGCACGAACACACTGAGCAACTTCTGGCCGGAGGCGTCGTACCCCTCATTGGTAATGAAGCCGATGGAGCGAATGCCTTTACGAGGGAACTCCAGCAGCACTACCTGCATGAAGCCCGTCTCGCGGGGCGCTGCGAAGCTCTCCAGTATCTGCTTGATGCCGTTGTAGACCGGTCTGACGACCGGAACCCGGGAAATGAGATTCTCCACCAGGCGCAGAAGCCGTTGACCGCCGAAGTAGGTGGTAATGAGCCCGGCGGTGTAGATGATGAGCAGGGTGATGACGAACCCCAGTCCGTACAAAGGCCTGCCCGCCAGAGTACGGATGATTGGCTGGAGTAGCTCATCGACCCAATCGAACAGCCACTTGAGGATGAGGAGAGTGGCCCCAAGCGGCACGACCACCAGGATGCCCGCGATGAAATGGCCGCGAAGCTTCGAGACGATGCGAAGCCAGAACTCGGACTGAGCGAGCCGGTTCAGGCCCCTCAGAAAGGCGTTCGGATGGCGCTCTCCGGTCTCTGGCGTATACATCGCACCACTTGACTTAGCGTGGGCTGGGCCGCTGGACTCCCGGGGGGAACCGGCCCGCGCTGGTCCTATCCAGTGCCCCCCGGATGCACCCTTCTGAGTTCGAACACGACCGGGTTATCGGGATCGGGGCACGCAACACGGGACACCCCGGCATCCGGCTCCCACGGGAAGCTGCCACCGAACTGCAGCACCTGGGCGAACGGATACAGCACATAGAAAGCCCACGAGCACATTCCCGGCGGCGTCTTCTGTCCGATGTCGAACTCGTCGCCGACCCGGTGCCCTGCCTCACACTCCCCCAGCTGTGAAACTACCATCGCGATTATCTGTCCCATGATTCGGCACGCTCCGTCAGACGGTCTCAAGTATATGCGTGGCAACAGCGGAACGTAAAGGGCGCCGGCGCTCCCACGAGCGCTCAACGAACTGCAGGCGGGCGGGTCACCAAGATGGTGACGATTGAGACGAAGAATAGCGCGAGAAAGAGTATGAACACTTGGTCGTAGGTCCCCGAAGCATCGTACATGCGTCCGGCGGCGAGCGGACCGATAGCGCTGCCGACCGCGTAAGGGATGGTGACAGCGCCGAAAATGGAGCCATAGTGGCGCAGGCCGAAGTAACCGCTCACGAGCATCGACATGGTTGGGAGCCAACTCCCGATGCCGAGGCCCATGGTGATAGCATAGAGCCAGGCCATCCAGGCCGACGACTCCGCATCGATGTTCATGAGCACGATGACGCTCACCACCTGCAGGGCCAGCCCGATGGCAAGCGCAAACTTCGCCTGCGTCCTGTCGCAGAGCCATCCGAAGCCGAACTTGGTGAACGCACTGCACAAGCCGACCGCCCCGAGGGCCCCTGCGGAGACGGCCGCCGGGAAGCCGACATCCTCGAAGTAGGGCACCTGGTTCTGGATGGCTCCAACCTGGGCGAAGTGGCAGAGGAGGTACGTCACCACGATGAGCCAGAACGTCATGGTGCCCATCGCCACCTTGAGGGACACTCCCGCCTTCGGCTGCGCCGCTTCGGCTGCACTCGCCCCTGCGCCGGCAATCGCGCCATACGGCTGGAGCCCCTTCTCCTCGGGCCGGGTGCGGACCACCAGGAGACCCAGAGGAATGATCACGGCCCAGCAGAGCATGCCGAGAACCAGGAATGAGTCTCTCCATCCAAGTGTCGGAATCAGATACGTGCCGATTACCGGGGCTAGCACGAGGCCTCCTATGCCGACTCCAGACGCCATGATACCAACGGCGGTTCCGCGCCTCTTCTCGAACCAGTTGGAGACAACGGCGCTGGTCGTGATCTGGCCGGTGCCCGCCATGCCGAGGCCGACGATGGCATAGCCGACGTAGTACTGCCACAGGGCAGAAACCGAGTGTAGCAGGAGGAATCCGATGCCGGTTATGACGGCGCCGGCGCACATCACGAGCCGTGCACCACGTCTGTCGACCAGCCTGCCGGCCTGCGGCGCAACCAAACCGGTCATCAGGAAGAAAATGGCGAACCCCGCCATCACATCGCCCCTGCCCCAACCCAGCTCGTGCTGCAGGGGTGTGACGAAGAGACTAAACGCGTAGAAGCCACAGCCGAACGTGATGCCGATGCTTATGAACGAAGCGAGCACGATCCAGTAGCCATAGAACGGCTTGCGCCTGTCAGTTGCCAACGAATCCTCCGATACGAAGCACTGCGCGGCTCGCCGGCACACGACCGGCCCCCCGAAAGGCGCGCGAAGCAGCAGGGCATTATAGCACCGCGACGTTGGCGCTCCACACTTCGGATGGAAGAATCAACAACACGCGCGCCAAAGGGGAAACACAACGCCTCCCCCGACGCGGTGTTTAGCTGCCTTCTAAGGTGACCCCAGGAATTTGGACAGGGGTGATAACTGGAGTTCCGCTCCAGGATAGGCGAAGAGAGGAACAGGACATGAAGTAGAGTCCACCGCATGGACTCGTGCCTGATTAGCGATAGACAATCACACGCCGCCAGCTCAGGGTATCGACTCGCCCCTAAGCTGGAACGTGCATACAGGAGGTAAGAACAGGAACAAGTATGTCCACGTGCAATGACCTCTCGGCAGTCAGGCGACGGACACGACGCCCTCGCTATTGAAGACTATAGGCGTCATCTGCTTTGCGGCGCTTCGTCACACCGCATGAGCCATGCCACGGCAGCGCGGGCTACTCTACCTCAACAACCATCTCAATCTCGACGGGGATGCCGAACGGCAGGGCCTGCATCCCAACGGCTGACCGTGCGTGCTTGCCTGCTTCGCCAAACAACTCAACAAGCAGGTCAGAGCAACCGTTGATGACCTTCGGCTGCTCTTTGAAGTCCTCGGTGCAGTTGACCATGCCGAGCAGCTTCACGAAGCGCTTGACCTTGTCGAGGCTCCCGAGCTCAGTCCTGATCGAAGAAAGACAATTCAATCCCACGGTGCGGGCGACCTGGTATCCCTCGTCCACGGTCAAGTCCCGGCCAAGTTTGCCCGCCATCTTGATCTTGCCGTCGTTGATCGGGCCATGTCCGGACACGAACAGCAAGTTCCCTACTCTGACCGCTGCAACGTAGTTAGCAACGGGTCTCGACTGTTCGGGCAGCGTGATTCCAAGCTCCTTGAGTCTGGCTTCGGCACTCATGTTGCTCCTCCTTGTTGATCTACTCCGGGATGATGATATTCGACTGCAACGCGCGTCAAATAGAATCGTGCTGCACGTTAGCATCGGGAACGCGGACTGTCAACGAAGGCCGTAGGCAGTCCCGCAGCCCGGACTATTGGCACCGCTAGCTGCCGACTCCACGTCCGGTTACGTCAATCATCTGCTCGACGATACCACCGCGAACCCCGTAGAGCTTCTCGTGGATGTTGATGACCAGCGTGGCGTTGTTGGGCACTATCTCCAACCGCTCGCCAAGTGACAGCCTCCCACCAGACCCCCTGTAGTAGATGCAGCTTCCCTCTGCGTTGAGCCGGCCGAGCCAGAGGTCCGACCTACCCTGTACAGAGCCGTACGATGGCATCCCTTCCCAGAAAAAGTTGGGAGCATCGCGTGTCGCGATGAGGGAATCGGCGCCGAATGTCTTGATCCCGGCATCCAACACGGCGTACGCATCGTGCGACACACTCATGACCGAGGTCAGCACGGTGACAGCGCATGACTCTCGTCTGTTGCCGCCGTTCATCATGTAGCCGATGTCGCCGATGACACAGTTGCCGGGATGAATCTCCGTGATCTCGGGGAACTTGCCCTCCTTGATGAACCTGCAGGTCCAACGGAAGGTCGGCGAAGCCCCAACCGAGACGTGGTCGATTGCGACGCCCGCGCTCCTTATCGCCCTGGCGGTATCACAAAGAATCGTTGCGTCTTCGAACGCCTTGGAGGACAACCCCTCCTCGGTATTCTCTGCGCCATGCTCGTGGCCGTACACACCCGCGAGATGTATACCCTGGATCCGTGTTAGTTCGGTCGCAACCTTAACCGCGGGCTCGCCGGGTGGAACTCCATAGCGACGGATGCCTCCCGTGTCTATCTTCAACAGCACCGGCAGTTCCCTGCCGACACCACGAGCCACGGCGGCATACCCCAGGGCGTGTTCAACCATGTCCGCAACCAGCCAGACCTGATTGCGGGGATTCGAGGCGATTCTCTTCAATGTCGCCAGCTTGTGCTCTCCAACAAACGGATGCCCTACCACAATATCGTGGAGTCCCTGATGCGCCATCGCCTCCGCCTGCTCGATGATGCCAACTTCTATGCCGCAAGCGCCGGCCTCAAGCTGCCGCTTCGCGACCCAGGCCGACTGATGCACCTTGGTGTGGGGCCGCAGTTGCACTCCCGCATCCGACGCACAATCTGTCATCTCGCGGATGTTGGCATCGAGCAGGTCAAGATCCAGCAGCACACAAGGCGTATTCAGATATTCGTAAGGCATTTTCTCCGACACCATGATCGAGTCCTCCTTGGCTAATTACGACTGTGACAATACGCCATGCGTCTCATCTACAGCAACTCGGGGTCGCCTAACGCGCGCCAACAGTCTGCGCACAAGTACCGTCACGACTGCGAGATTGAGATGTGTCACTAATCTCCTGAACGAGTACGCGTCGAGCACCCAGCCGTCCCTGATCAGCACGTCGAACATCGCGCCTCCTCTGTCTCTTCATATGCTCGTGCCGCATCACGCTGTCGCACTGCCGGACGGTACGGTTCCGCCGGCGCGGGGCCGTTATCGGCCACACGCGGCGCGCAGACGACGGCCGACCATCTCGGCAGTATCGCGATCCTGCAGGTTCAACGAGTCGACATAGAGGATGCCCTGCTCCACCGCGCTCTCCTCGAAATAGACTGCCGGCTCCCCGCCCTTCAGACGGCGAGCGACCTCCATCGCGTCGATGCCAGCCGCGGGGGCGTCAACGACCACCTTCAACATCGGGTAGTACTCTTCGCCGTCCTCATCAAGCCCGACCTGCACGCCCACGAGGCCTGTGACCTGCAACTGCAATGCCGTCAGCCACTCACGCCGGTCGGCGCAGAGCGCCGAGAACTGCTCGTCCGTGAACGACTCCAGCGCCGTCAGCAGGCCGATGATGGCCTCCTTAGTGACTTTGCCGCTGCGGCCGATTCCGTGAAGGGGCTTGCCGTGCAGCTTGTCCTTTGGGATGAGCTCAGCCGGTGGATTCCAGTCATCGAAGCGCTCTCCCGCGAGGTCGAGCATCTGCAGCAGCGCGGAACCAATGAGTTCCCTGCGTCCGCACAGGATTGCGCTCGCCTGCGGGCCCCTGATGCCCTTGCCACCACTGATGGCCACGAGATCGGCGCCCGTATCGATGTACCGGTGCAGGTTCGCTGTCGGGGGCACGCCGGGCGCGGCATCGATGATAACCGGAAGGCCGTGCGCGTGAGCCACCTCGATGATCTGATCGAGCGGGGGATGCGAGTTGGGGAGCGGCGCGCAGGCGACAGCGACCGTATGCTCAGTAATACACGCCGCCAGCTCCCATCGGTCCACGGGGCGGACGGTGAGCGGCTCGGGCGTGTCATTGAACACCCCCGCAGAGATGATGCGCGCACCCGCAGCCTGGATCGCGTGGTCGTAGCCGGACATGTGGTGCATCGGCATGACCACCTCGTGGGCCATGCCTTCGGTGTGAGGCAGCCGGTTCATCTTCGCCACATCCCAGCGACAGATGCAGGCGGCGGTCGCGAGCGTGAGCGCATGTGACGCGCCACAGGTGACGATGCCCGCTTCAGCATGCGTGCGTGCGGCGATGACGCGACTGGCGGCGGCCTGCAGTCGGTCCAGCGGCACCGAATAGTGCGCCGCCTCCTCCATAGCATCGAGCACCTGTTGCCCGACTATCGTGCCACCGTAGCGCGTCATCGCACCGGCGACGTTGATGACCGGCTTCACTCCGAATCGTTCGTAGATGTTCATCTGCCTCCTCTCGCCCTCCATGGCATGCCAACCCGTATTCGGCTACCGCCGGAACCGACGGCGGAGGCCCTGCGGTTGGGGCCTCTCCCCCCACCGTCTTCACGCAGGTGCAGCTACTGCTCCGCGAAGAACTTCTCGGGCGTCACACCGGTGATGCAGGCCCGGATGTCAACGTTGTTCGGAGGGCAGCCCTTCACGAATTCCGACTGATACCTGAACTTCGACGCACAGGCGCCGACGTAGATGGTCCGCTTTGGCGAGGGAGGAGGCGGCTCTTCCATCATGCCGGCTACGATGCGGGTATCGCGCAGCACGTCCATCTGGCCCTCTTCCGCCAGGTCCCAGAGCGAACTCAGGACGCCTGTCCGGCATCCCGTGCAGGCCATCTCGTTGAAGATGAGCTCAAACCCCTCCGGTAGATGGAGCGTCTCCTCCAGAGCCTCAGCGGCGCGTTTGAAGCGCCGCTTCACAGAGTCGATGGAAACGCCCACGACCTCGATGCGGTCCATATCCATGGCGCCAAGGCCAAGCTCGGACGCGTGCTTGCTCACTTCAAGCTCTTGGGGCTCGATGCCCATGATGAGGCCCGACACCGTGTCAACGGCGACCGGGTCGCGACCCGCCACAAGTAGACCCATGGTCACGGGCGTGCCGAACACCGGGCCAAGCCCCTCCTGCGCCACGAGCGCGTCCACGATGGAAAGGGCGGGCTTGACGACCGTGTTGAGCTCCGCCACCGCGCGGAACACGCCGAAGGTGGTGTGGAACTGCTTCTTCAGTGCATCGGGGATGAGTCCCTTCATGTTCTTCAAGGCGAGGGTGGCAATCGACTGGTCGTGCGTCTTCATCTTCGCCACGCTGATGATGGCGTCGGCCTGAAGCGCCAACTGCGGCAGCTTCAGTTCCTTCAGCACGGTGCCCTTCGGGACTGACACCGTCACGAGAGCCGCCTTCTTGAGGTCGACGACCTCGTAGCCCTGCGCTCGCAGGTCATCGTAGCCACAGACCTTGAACGACTCTTCGGTATCGACGCCGATGGCCGAGCTCTCGGCGATGATAGCTCGGCCGCCCCGCTCCCTTATCTGCTCAGCCAGGGACCTGCAAACACGCGGGTCGGTGGTCGCACCTCTCTCCGGACCGACGGGCGCGACCAGGTTCGGCTTGATGGTGATCGTACCGCCCTTCTTGACGATGCCGCCGAGTCCGCCCGAAAGGATGACCACCTCCCGTACCATGCGGTCGATGTCTGCATCCTCAAGCGGTCCCAGCCCTCTGACGATGGCAACGACGCTCTTTCGTTCCATAGCCCGCCCTCCCTCAAAGCTTAACAGTCGCTACCTGCTCTTGCCCCTGGCCAATACCTCGACTTGCCCCTGGCACTCTCCGTTCTTCATCAGGTACATCACGTCGGCGAGGTTGACGACCGGGCACACATGGTTCGGGATTATCTCCACTCGCTGTCCGACCTCGAATGTCGGCTTCGCGTGCTGCAGTTCCAGTATCCCGTGTTCCTCTGTCAAGCGGGCGATCTTCACGTTGGAGTATCCCTTGATGAAGCCATAGCCGTTGGACGGTGACCCGCCCAGCAGGTCGGACGTAAGCGTTTTTGACCCCGCGTCGAGAATGGCACGGTCATCGGCAGGGATGCTGACGATGGTGGCATGAACGGTAAGGGCACAAGTCTCCTCGGAAGCCACACCGACGGATATCTCGTTCACGTCGTTGAAAACGTAGGTTCCTGGTCGTATCTCGGTCACGCCGCGCACGTACGCAATTTCCCGCGCGGTAGCAGTTGAGCCGACGCTGACCTCTCGTATGTTGAGTCCTGCGGCGCGCATCTGCTCCGCTGTGTCAACCATAATCTTGCCGGCCTCCCGCGCGGCCCGCTTCGCACCCTCCAGGGAATGCTCACGCATCGCCTGGCCTTCGTGAGTCAGGATTCCCACAAGATCCACTCCCGGCAGCGCTGCCAGTTGTGTTCCCAGGGGCACGGCCTCGGGTGGAGTGACGCCAACGCGGGCCAGACCGGTATTGATTTTCAGGAGAATGGGTATCTTCTTCCCAAGGGATTCGCCCAACTGTGAGAGCCCACGGGCCACCTCAAAATTGTCCAGCGAGACAGAGACCTCGGCACTTTCCATGAGTCTCGCCAGGCGCGCGAGCTTCTCAGGTCCGACTATGGGATAGGCGATACGAATGTTCTTGATGCCCGCGTCGGCCATCACGTCCGCCTCACCGATCTTTGCTACGGTCACACCGTGTGCGCCGAGTTCGATCTGTCGAAGCGCTAGTGTGGGAGACTTGTGAGTCTTAATGTGAGGCCTCAGGGCAACGCCCGCATCGGCCGCGATATCGGCCATCTCCTTCAGGTTACGCTCCATCCTGTCGACGTCTATCAGCAGCGATGGAGTATCGAGGTGGCTCAATTCTGAACGCATGGGTGTCTCCTCAGCAACGATGGCGGTCAGCGCTCACTGGCGCTGACCGCGCTGGTCTACTTGCCAACGTACGCGATGGCATCGATCTCAATCTTCATGCCGGGAACAGCAAGCGCCACACCGAACGTCGTCCGTGTGGGCGCAGGCTTCGGGAAGAAATCCTCGTAGACCTTGTTCATTCGTTGGAACTCGCTGAGGTCGGTCATGAGCACAGTGACCTTGACCACGTCCGCCATCGAGGAGCCGCCCGCCTCCAGGATGGCCTTGACGTTCTCCAGCGTCTGCTTGGTCTGCTCTTCGATGCTCTCGCCCATAGCCTTCGTCTCAGGGTGGAACGGTCCCTGTCCGGAGACGAACACAAACTCGCCGGCCTTCAGCCCGGGGCTGTACGGTCCCGCCGGGGCCGGTCCTTTGCTGCTTGCAATCTGTGTCTTCATGTTGCACTCCTCCTCTATTCAGCCCACGCCGTCTAAACGGCGCTGGTGCCTCGTCTGCAGTCACCGCGCAGCAGTGGCGCGCGGTCTCCGGTCACAGGGCCGGAACCTCTACTTGATCACCTCGGGCTGATACGCGAACAGGGCTGGAATGCCACCCGTGTGCACGAATACCACCGTATCAGACGGCTTGAACCGCCCTTGCTTGGATAGGCCGATCAGACCCGACATCCCCTTGGACGTGTAGACGGGATCCAAGAAGATGCCCTCGGTCTGCGCAACCTGCCGTATGGCCGCGAGCGACTCCGGAGTCGGGATGCCGTATCCCGGCCCGAGGTACTCGTCGTGCACCTCGATCTCTGCGGGAGCCACCTTGACCTTGAGACCGAGGTAGTCGGCAGCAGCGTTCGCCTGGTCGGCGGTCAGCTTCCGCGACAACTCGCCCTTGTTCAGCACCGGCACGCCCACCACCTTCCAGCGGGCGTTCAGAGAGCGTGCGCCGAGCTCGAGGCCGGCCTGCGTGCCACCACCGCCGTTGGCGAGGACGACGTAGTCGACCTTCAGTCCCATCCGTGTGAACTGCTGCTCAAGCTCGTCAGCCACGGTCATCCAGCCGACGACGCCGAGGATGGCCGGGACCTCGGGCAGGTTATGCTTCATGATGTAGGGGGTCTCGCCCCTGGCCTTCACCTTCTCCGCCACCGCCTGCAGCTTGTCCGAGATAAAGCTGCCCTGCAGCCAGCTCATGTCGCCTACCTCGAGTATCTCCACCTCCGACTCGAGCAGGTTCTGCAGCAGCAGGTTACCCTGGGTCTCGTTGTGGACGCCCTTCATGAGCACGAAGCTCGATTTCATGCCGAACTTGCGGCCCGCTGCGGCCGTCTGCAAACAGAAGTTCGACTGTGCGCTCGCCGTGCTGATGAGCGTCGTGGCGCCGTGCTTCTGCGCGTCGGCAATGATGAACTCGAGCTTCCGCGCCTTGTTGCCGCCCATGGCCAGGCCGCTCAAGTCCTCGCGCTTGATGAAGATGCGGGGGCCTCCCACTGTCGACGACAGATGCTTCGCATCCGTGAGCGGAGTCGGATAGAAACCAAGTTGTACACGCGGCAGTTGGCTAATAGCATCAATCATGATCTGTTCCTCCTCGGCAGCTTCTGCGGTTTCTCTACTCCAAGCGCGACTGTACGTGCATGTCTGCTGTCAAACACCCACGTGTGAGCACCGCCGCCCTCGGTCATCAGGATGGCATAGTGCGGTGCGGTCAGACCCTTCTCCACGGCGTCTACGTTATCGAACGGGATCTCATCGACATCGTCGGCGTATATACCGGCTGCGTCCTTGCGGATGACTTCTTCACCCCTACCGTGGAAGTTCTTCTGGAAACGCAGGACCTTGTTCCTGCCGGTGAAGACGCGGATGGGCCAGATGGCCATCATCTTGGCTTCCTGTCCACAGGTGCAGAACTCCATACACCCGGCGATGGGCATCATGTTCTGGACAAGCGTTGCCCACCCGGCCTCAAGTTCGTGGTTGTCTCAATAGAGCACTCCCTTTGACACCTGTTCCTGCAACGCCTCGGCGATGGCGGGGTGGCTGTGCCCAACAACAAGCGCGCCGTGCCCCATCACGGAGTCGATGTACTCGCTACCATCGACGTCCCACTTACGTGAGCCCGTCGCACGGGTTACGTACAGTCTGAAGGGTTCCATCACTCTCGCAGAGTGAGTTGCCACGTTCGCCACGAAGAGCTTGACCGCCTGTTCATGCAACTTCCGAAGTTTCGGGCGATCCTTGAGGTACCGCTCGAGTGGCATACCCACATCCTGTCTGATTCCCTGGAATCCTCCTTGGGTGCCCGATCATCTGTCATGGCTCGTCAACACCCCCGAATCGTCACATCTCCACAACCTGTCACATACCTGGAACAACGTCCCGGAACGCGGCACGGAATCGGGTCGACGAACAAGAACTGCTGCGTCCGCCGAATCCGTCCGCGCATGCACGCCAACCCCTTTGCGATCCAGGATCAGCGCTCTACCCCCCACTTCCCATGAGCTTCGGCATCACCAGTGTGGGCAGCCACAGCGACAGGTCGGGCCAGTATGTCGTGATCAGGACAACCGGCACAGCACCGAAGATCATGAAGATCAGCGCCGGCTTGATCATCTGGTCAATCGTCACATTGCCGAGTCTGCCTGCCAGATAGAGGATTGGCGCCATGGGCGGAGTGACGTTCCCCAGCCCCAGATTGGTGCCCAAGATTGCCGCAAAGTGAACCGGGTGTACCCCCAGATGCTGCATCAGGGGGAAGAGAAGAGGAGCAGCCAACAAGGTACCGGTGAAATCGTCAACGATCATGCCGAGGAAGATGAGGAACACGTTCACCATCAGCAGGGTCAGATAGTAGTTCTCCGTAAGTCCGCGCACGAACCTAATCATGTCCTGGGGTATGTTCTGCATCGTCATGATGCGGCTGAGGATCAGCACGAAGATGACCATCAACACGACCACGCCCGTGGTGACGGACTGTTGAACGAGCACTCTCCCGATGTCCTTGAACTTGAGATCCTTGTGAATGAAGAGCCCCACGAATATGGCCACCACCAGTGCAACCGCCGCCGCCTCCGTAGGGGTAAAAATGCCGCCGTAGATTCCGCCAAGCAGGATCACTGGCATCGATAGCGACCACATAGCTCGTCGAGAGGTCTTGCCGATCTGAACCACCTGAGTCTTGAAATCCACTGGCGGAGCCTTATAGATGTTGGGATTGTTCCGCACCATGAAGTAGTTCACCGTGCAGTAGATGATGATGGTCAGGATTCCGGGCCCCACCGTGGCAAGGAAGCACGCGGTAACCGAGGTCATCGTGATGAAGCCGTAGAGAATCATAGGCACGCTGGGCGGAATCAGCTGACCGAGCACGGAAGACACCGCCAGCAAGCCAGTGGCGTATCCGCGCGAGTAGCCACGTTTCTCCATCTCGGGAATCACCAATCCGCTCAGGGCGGCAACTGCGGCGGAGCACGTTCCGGCGATGGCGCCGATTATGGCGCAACTCACGATGGCGACGGCTCCAAGGCCGCCGGTAATCCTGCCCACCAGGGCTTCGGCGACCTCCACGAGACGCGACGAGATGCCTCCCACCGTCATGAATCCCCCGAGCATGATAAAGAACGGAAGGGAGAGGAGAGTGAGCGACTTCATCTTATGGAACGCCACGGGCAACTGAGCTCCCGCGTCGAAGCCGTACACGTATATCAGGAACACGCACGCGCCCATAAAGGCGAAAGGCGCCGGAAGGCCCAGCACCAGGAGGCCAACCAGGATGACAACGCAGACGATAAGACCCAGATAGGGTACGCCAAGCAATGCTGAGTCCATCGTCACTCACCTCCCTCATTGAGTCCCCTATTGAGCGGCGCCTTGTTCCAGAAGCGTTGGCGCGTCAGGTCGATGGTATCCAGAAGAAAGTAGATACCGCCGAGTATGCCGGCCGAGAGGAAGAAAGACGAGCGGGCATAGATGAGCGGATACCTGAGGGTGGCCGTTTGCGGCCCAAAGGCGAGGTCCTCCATGAAGAAGTTGTATCCCCAGATGAAGAACAGCACCGCGAAACAGAGCGTGATCACGGAGGCGATCCACCTCCAGGTGAGGCGCTTCTTCTCGTCCTTGACTGCGATGTCAATCACACCCACCCGGATGTGCGACTTGTCGTACGCGGCGTAGGCAGCGCCGGTCATGTACATCCAGAAGGCAGGAGTGATTGCCACTTCTTCCACCCAGAGAAGGGGCAACTGGAAGACGTAGCGCAGCCAGACCTGCGCGAAGATGAGGAGTATGAGTGGCACTGCGGCCACCACCATCAGGATGCGCATGAAGCGCGGAAGCCAGCGAAACAGGAGACTGCCGAGAAAGGATGAGCTGCTCACTCTTCTCCCTCCGTTCAGACGCTGGGGGAGCCCGCTCCGGGCTCCCCCAGCGGTGTGCCAACTCAACTCGTATGAAGACGACTACGTAACTCGAGCGATGCCGAGGTCGTCGCAGACCTCATCCAGGAACGGAGCGCTGATAAGCGGGACCAGCTCGGGCCAGACGTCCTTTCGAACGGCCGCAGCCATCTTCTCCCACTCGGGGTTGGTGGGAATCAGGATGGTCCAGCCATAGTCCTTGAGCATCGTCATGTAGTTCTCGTCCATCTGTGCCACGTACTCGAGCTGTATCTGCTGCTGCTCCTGTACCGTGTCCAGGATTATGGCCTGATCCGTCGGGTGCAGGCTCTGCCAGGCCTTCTCGTTGATGGACCACCAGTTGGGCTCGATGTAGTCCTTATAGTGGATCCACACACTGTTCACGTCCCTGAACATCCACGCCTGCATGGTGCCGCCGCCCTGCTGTCCCTGCACGATACCGGTCTGAATCGCGGTGTAGACCTCGCCGAACGGGATGGCGGCTACCATGTAGCCGAGCCGCTCGTACGTGAGCCGGCAGGCGGTGAGCGCCATCACTCTCGTCTTCATGCCCTTCGGGACATCAGGATCGAAAGGGGCGTTGGGGACATCAGTAAGACTGGTGCCTCCCACTCCCGAAGAGAAGTAGCCCAGAACCCGGTAGTTCAATCCGCCGGTCACCTCGTTGAGCAGCCGGTAGACCACGCCGCCCGGAGCGCAGAGCTTCGCCTGCTGCGCGTAGTCTATGTAGAGGAACGGCATGTAATAACCGATAGCGATTCTGGGGTCCCAACTGTCATCGAGCGCTTCTGCCATCATCTGGATGTCGCCACGCTGGATCATCTCATTCGTCAGATCCCAAGCGCCGAGCGCTGCATCGGCATAGACGGTGACATCGACGCGTCCACTGGTCCGCTCCCGTATCTTATCGGCCAACACCACGCAGGCCTTCGCCAGGTCGGTCTCGGAGCCAATGGCAGTGGTCATCCTCCATTTGTAGTTGTAGCTCGGTGCCCCGCCAGGACTGGTGGGCTGAGTGGTGGGTGCTGCTGGTGCACAGCTGGTGGCCACCAGGGCCACAACTACCAGCATGGAACCGAGTAGAATCACAGTGCGCCTTCGCATGTTCCTAGCCTCCTCCTTCAATCTTTGCAGACCACAAATGCCGAAAACCCTACGGACTGGCTCCCCGCCTTAACGTCTTCATCTCGCACCTCCTGGCCGCCGGTGCAGTTCACTCCTGCGTTCCTGACTCGAGACATACAGAACACAATCGGGATCGAGTTCTATCTGCACCACCATACCGGTTCGATTCTCCAAGTGGCGACTCCTCCTGCCTGCGGCAGGTGCCCGAGGCACATCGACCTTTCGCCGGGGCGTCGCCTATCTGGAAGCGTGACGTGCGACGACGAGATGTCGCACGAGAAAGTCACGAACGCTTGAGCTTGGAATTTATCAGCATGTTATTCGGCATGTCAATAGTGCGGGGGGGACCGAATACCGAGATGAGCGCGCACAAGGTCTCTGGTCACCGCACCAACTTGTCGGCAGGTACTTCCTGGAATACCGCGGGCAACGTTTCCCTAGACCGTCTGACTCTCAGACGCATCTTTCCTTATCGTGCAGAAGGTTCCTATCGTGACGGGCGCCTTGCGCAATCGCGAGCTCGTTTGCATGCGATCTGGCCCAGAGACACCTTTGGACCTCAGGCTACATATAGAACCCGTTCGCCATCCAGCCGCAATCTACGATCAGACAGATGCCGGTGATGGCCCTCGATTCCTCGGATGCGAGGAACATGACCGCGCTCGCGATATCTTCAGGCGTGCTCAATCGTCCAAGGGCGGTGCGATTGACGAGCCTCTGCTCGTCAAGAATGCCTTTGCTGATGGAGCCCCGAACCATGTCCGTCAGTACGTGTCCTGGCGCGACCGCGTTCACGTTGATGTTGTGGCGCCCCCACTCGACCGCGAGCGCCATGGTCATGTTGATCATGGCAGCCTTCGACGGCGCATACCCGGTGCGCATCGGCTGTCCGCTAAGGCCCGAAATAGACGCAACATTGACTATCTTGCCGCCTTCCCGCGGAATCATGTACTTGCCGGCAGCCTTGCAGCATACGTAAGCGCTACGCAGATTCGTGGCGATGACCCGGTCGAAGTCGGCCGTATTCTGTTCGAGCGTCGGAATAATGGGGTGGCTTGTGCCCGCGTTGTTCATCAGGATATCGATGCAGCCGAACTCGCGGACCACCCTGTCGACCATCTCGTTCACCTGCTCTTCGTTCGTGACATCCGCTTCGATTCCGATGGCACTGCCGCCGGCTTCGCGTATCAGCGCCGCCGTTTCCTCAGCGCTTGCGAGGTGAGCCGCGTTAACCGCCACCAACGCACCTTCCCGTGCGAAACCAATCGATATCGCCCTGCCAATGCCCCTACCACCACCCGTGACCAACACGGACTTGTCCTTGAATCTCATCGTGCCTCCTCAATGGAACACATCACTCTTGACGACGGCTGTTCATCAGAGTCACTTCGCGAATCTGACGATGCTGCAGCCATGTGCTTCCCCAGTAATCATGAATCAGTCTGTCTGCCTCCAACGCCCCCGCCGCATTGTCTCCTACCTGCTGCAACGAGGAAGGGAGAAACCCTTCACATTACGACGGCCGTGCTCGAGATAGCACTAGACGTACACTCGCGGTACGCGCTTGCCAATCCCCGTCACCACCTCGTAATTGATGGTGCCGATGAGGGATGCTATTTCTTCGACGGGAAGTCCCTCTCCAAACAGGACAATGTCATCACCAACGCGAACATCGGGGACAGAGGTAACGTCAAGCATGCACATATCCATCGCCACGCGTCCCAACAAGGGGACTCTCGTTCCCTTGACAAGAACCTCAGCCTTGTTTGATAGCAGTCGGCGATAGCCGTCCGCATAGCCCACGGGTATCGTAGCAATTCTGGTCATCTCTTCAGTGGTCACGAAGGTTGCGCCATACCCGATGGGGGTGCCTGCAGACACCTCCTTGAGCTGGCAGATGCGTGTGACGAAGCTCATCGCAGGATGGAGGACCACGCTGTGACTGACGTCGGGCGACGGATAGAGGCCATAGATCATGATGCCGGGGCGTACTATGTCGAAGTACGCCTCGGGAAAATCCAGCACGCCTGCACTGTTGGCGAGGTGTCTCAACGGAATGGAGATGCCTGCGCCTGCCAGCACACCCAGAAGCTCCTGGAAGCGCGCAATCTGGATTCGTGTGAAGGCCTTGTCCTCTTCGTCGGCGCAGGACAGGTGACTATACAGGCCCTTGAGCGAGAGGTTGGGATAGTCCTTGACTCTACACGAGAACTCCACCACATCCCCCGGCGCGAGGCCTATCCTGCCCATCCCGGTATCAACCTTGATATGCACCGCAGTTGTAACACCGCGCTTGCGCGATTCCTGGTCCAGGGCGTCCAGCAGGTCAGCTGAGCAGACTGTCTGCTCCAATTCGGCCTCTACAGTCTTCCACGCCTCCGAAGGCTGTATCAATCCGAAGACGAGGATGGGACATTCGATGCCTTCTCGACGTAGCTCCTGTCCCTCCTCCGGGACAGCCACGGCGAGGCAATCCGCCCCGCTGCTAAGCGCCGTCCGGCTGACCTGCAGGGCGCCGTGGCCGTAGCCGTCTGCCTTCACTACCGCCATCAGGTGTCGTCCATCTCCGATCCGACGCCGTATCGCCGAGACGTTCTGTCCTATGGCATGCAGGTCAATCACAGCTCGAGTAGCCCTCACGACAGTTCCGTCCTGTCGCTCTTCGCGATGCGTCACCGAGTTCTCCCTTCGCATGGAGTAGTCAATCCCGCTTTCAACACTAGTCTAACAGGCTGCCGACAATGCCCCTACTGGCAATCGCGTACAGTCCCGTGACCTCCAAGAGACAATCAGAGAGGAAGGTCCGGCAGTCACGGGAGCCGGACTGGGTTGACGTGGACTCGAGGCGGGAGCCCGATGATGAGGAGGAGTCATGTTCGTCAAGTATCCCAGGGACTTGACCAGGCTCGACTACAAGCCGGGAGAGAAAGCGGAGTACGTTTGGGGGGAAGGAATACTGCTCGCGAGGATGCTGGTGAACTCGGGGCCTCCCGGCAGCACGCATGAGTGCAGTCAGATCAGCCTCGTGTTGAATGAACAATTCGAGCTTGACATTGGCGACGAGACGATGCGTCTCACGAAGGGCGATGCCTTCTACGTTCCCGCCGGTCTCCGTCACATCATTGTGAAGGTCATCTCCACGCCCATGGAGATTGTGGACATCCGGCCGGTCAGCGGATCGAGAGTCCCTCAATAGCACCGCCGGCACTGCGGATACCCTCTTGGCATATGACCTTATCCGCCCGATGGCAGGCAATCACGCTCTCAACGGTGTAGCATATCGACGGTGGAAGTGGGCTTCAGGGGAGTCGAGTGCAACCCGGTTTGAAGTCACATGCGAATACCCGACGAAGGAGAGCGTTCATGAGTCTTGACATACTGACAAGAGACGAGGTCTTCTCGGCGAAACCGAAATGGCGGGAGCCCGGTGGTTCGAACTACCTTGCCATGTACTCCAGTGTCTTCGGGGGCGTGGTAACTGACCCGGCTCTGATGGTCATGCCGCTGGACGACCACGTAATAAACCGTGGAGATGGCATCTTCGAGTACTTCCCAGTTGTCGACGGCCATGCGTATTGCCTCGAATCCCACATGACCAGACTGAAGAGGTCGGCGGAGATTATCTCACTCGACTTGCCTTTTGATATCGAGACTATAGGGAAGATCACATTGGAGACCGTCGCCATATCCGGAGCGAAGCGCTGCGGTGTGCGTATGTTTGTGACTCGCGGAATAGGCGACTTCGGCTGCAGCCCGACCTCGCCCAAGAACAGCCTGCTCTACGTCATCGTTCTGGCGAAGACCGCGGAGGACGGCTACCCACCCCGCATGTTCACGAAAGGAGCAACCGCGATAACGGCTCATGTACCTCTGAAGCCAGGCTTCTACGCTCAGGTCAAGTCAACAGACTACCTGCTGAACGCACTAGTGGCCCTTGAGGCATATCGAAGCGGCGCTGACTTCGGTATCTGGTTTGACCAAGAGGGGCGCCTCGCAGAATCGTCAACAGAGAATGTCGCTATTGTCAGCGAGGACGGTAATCTTAAATACCCTCCGTTTGTGCACGCGCTGCGGGGTACCGGCATTGTCCGAGCTGCTCAACTCGCCTCAGAGTTGATGAGTTGCGGAGAAATCACGGGAATTAGTCAGACAGACATCACCCAGCATGAGGTCTACGAAAGCTCCGAGCTGTTCCTGCTCTCCAGCGGGACGGTGTTGCCAATAGTGAAGTTTGATGGAAGGACAGTGGGCAATGGGAAGCCAGGCCCGGTCTCCCACCGACTGTCTGAACTCTTCAAGAAGGACATGACGGAAGGTCCAGCCGAGGTCCGGACTCCTGTTGGCTACGATCGGTGAGTGTCGCCCATCAGATGGATGGATAACCATGCCCGCACAGTCGGCGACATGACCAAAGGGCGGACTCAATCAGACCAGCGTGACATGATACGGGACGGGATCAGCGTATCATGAGACAGCGTGCGCGTGGACCAGTGCATTGTTCGGGTGCGCTGGTATCAAAACGCGGTTGACTTGCACACAACTCCAGTCACATGAAAACGAGACTCTTCTGACGCTCTGCGCGTGAGTATGGCGGGTCGCCTGGTATTGGGCGAACCTTTCCAGACCTGGGACATCTGTATATTCGCCATCCCGAGCATGTCGAGGGGGCAGCGATTGCCATGAGTACCGCTTGCGCTTCGAGAGCCTCGGCATATGAGTGTTCGGCCGTCCTCTGAGAATATTGGCGAGGCAGGGCAATCACTTGACGCTCGATTGCTGTAAATACTAGCATCTCCCCACCGAAGAACTTGAGAGGATGGTTTCTGTGAGCACTGAAGACAGCGGGAGTATCATCGGTTCGCCCAAGGAGCTCAGGGAGATGTGCAGGATGGGCAAGTGGCGCGCGCCTACCGCCGGCCAGACGCCCGGCTATGTGCAGACGAACGTGGCGGTTCTGCCCAGAGACCTTGCCTTCGACTTCCTCGTATTCTGCCAGCGCAACCCGAAGCCGTGCCCTCTGGTGGAGGTGCTGGAGGCCGGGGTGACCGAGCCGAAGTTCACTTCCCCGGGCGCCGACATCCGCACCGACGTACCGCTGTACAGGATATACCGTGACGGCGTGCTGAGCGGCGAGGTCGAGAACATACTCGGAGAATGGCGAAACGACCTGGTCACGTTCCTGCTGGGGTGCAGCTTCACGTTCGAGACAGCCATGATGGCGGCGGGGCTCCCGTTGCGCCATATCGAGCAGAACAGGAACGTATCCATGTACCGGACGAACATACCCACGGTGCCCGCCGGCGTCTTCTCGGGCCCAATGGTGGTCTCCATGCGCCCCATACCCCACAACCAGGTGGTGAGGGCGGTCCAGGTGACATCGCGCTTCCCTGGCGTTCACGGCGCCCCGGTCCATATCGGAGACCCCGCAGTCATCGGCATCAGCGATCTGGCCCAACCGGACTACGGCGATGCGGTGGACATATACGAGGGAGAGGTGCCGGTCTTCTGGGCGTGTGGCGTGACGCCGCAGGCAGCGGCCGTGCAGTCCAAGCCCTCGCTCATGATTACGCACTCCCCCGGCCACATGTTTGTCACCGACGTGCGGGATGAGCACCTGGCTGTCCTGTGACGGATCTCCGCGGTGACCCGGTTGTCAACGAAGAGAAAGGAGTGGCTCAACATGTCGGCTATTGAAGAGGTCATCCTGCGTAACGACCGGAGGGGTATTTCAGCTCTCAAGCGGTATCTTCCGGACGATTTCTGCACCCAGGCGGCCAAGCACCTCCTCGACAATCCGGGCGTGGCGATAGTCTGCACCGGATTCTACATTCGTGCAGCGGGCGCTCCAGAGACCGATGGCCCTCCCGGAGCGGTCTTCATCGGCAGGGCGCTGGAAAGCCTTGGCTACGCCGTGACGCAGGTCACCGACGAACTCAGCTCGCCGGCGCTCAAAGGAGCGGTACCCGCGGACAGGATCGTGGAGTTCCCGATCGCTGATGACGCGTCGAGCCGGCACCACGCCTCCGAACTGCTCGCGAGACTGAAGCCGTCCGTGCTGGTATCCACCGAGCGAGGCGGGATGACGCGCGATGGACAGTATCTGAACATGCGAGGCATAGACTACTCTCCCTACAATGCCAAACTGGACTACCTCTTCAACGGACAGACGCCGTCCGTGGGGATAGGCGACGGCGGCAACGAGATTGGGATGGGAAACCTGGCAACGGAGATACCTCAATTCGACACCCTCCCCGATAACCCTGCGGTCACACGTGTCGACAAGCTCATCATCGCCAGCGTATCAAACTGGGGCGCCTACGGACTCATCGCTGCCCTGTCCCTGCTCGTGGGTAAGAACCTGCTGCCTTCCGGACAGGAGGAAGAGGACATGATACGCAAGATGGTCGATGCGGGAGCAGTCGACGGCGTTTCAGGCAACAACATTTACGCGGTCGACGCCTGGTCCCTGTCCGAGAACCGGCAGGCACTGGAAGCTCTGCACGCCGTCCTGGCGACGCACGGTCTGTAGCACCTGGACGCTCCCAGATGTCCCGTCAGGGAATACGCCAGGCGCGTGATTGCGAGGGGTCTTTCCACGGAGGAACAACCCGCCGGTCTGCGGAGGTGCACCCGACCCCGGCTTCCAGATGCCGTACCCAGGCGGAACTGACTATGCCTGACGGATTCCGAGGCGCTAGCGACTGAGCGACGCGATGACGGCTTCCTGCTCCCTCAGCGCCCGGTGCGCCTCTTCCAGGCTCACAGCCCGGAACACCACCGTGTCTCCCGGTTGTGCCTGGGCCATCCGCGGCAGGTCGGTGGAAATGACCGTGGCGATCTTGGTGTAGCCGCCGGTGGTGCCGCAATCCGCCAGCAGCACTATGGGCTTCCCGGATCCGGGTACCTGTACCGCGCCCCTGGTTGTGCCGTCGGAGATTATATCCGCACCCTTCTTGTGCTGGATGACCGGCCCATCGAGCCTGTTGCCCATACGGTCGAACATGGGGGTGACAGTGAACTCGGATGCGAGGAACGTGTCAATACCATCGGTGGTGAACGCGTCGTCCTGCGGCCCCATCGTCACGTGCAGGGTATGGTGACGGCCGTAGCGCGGGACGTCCTGGGATGCGAGGCTTCTTTCTGTGGGCTGGGGGCTACCGCTGTCCGGGTCGGCCACAGGGACCATGTCTCCCGTGGCCAGAGCGCGGCCGTGGAAGCCTCCGAACCGAGACCGTGTGAATGTGGAGCGACTGCCCATTACTACCGGGACATCTATGCCACCACGGACGCACACATATGATCTGATTCCGTCTTTCGGCCCTTTGAAAGACAGCGTGCTGCCCCCAGGCACGGACACCGTCGTCCATCCGGGAATGGCCTGCCCATCCAGGAAAGGGCTGAGGTCGCCGCCCGTAATGGCTATGGTGGCGTCGAAGTGGAATCTGAGCGTGGGCCCGAGGAAGGTGGTCTCCAATCCCGCGTCGCCCTCCTCGTTGCCTAGCAGCATGTTGCCCACCCTGAGGGCGAACTGGTCCAGCGCCCCCGAAACAGGCACGCCATACCGCTGGTACCCGTACCTGCCCATATCCTGCACGGTACTGAAGGCGCCACCCTTGATGACCTCGATAGTTCTCATTGGGTCCTACCCATCTGATGCATGACCAGCGCATAGGTACCAGCCCGCATCCTGGACTGGACATCTACGTACTCCGATTCGTCCACCTGCACGAATCGCAGATAGTCGCCCGGTTCGATCTCGACCGGAGGCTCCCGGCCCGGGTCGAACAAACTGATGGGAGTGCGGCCTATGAGCCGCCAGCCGCCGGGGCTCTCCACCGGGTATATCCCGGTCTGTCGCTCCGCTATAGCGACCGAGCCAGCGGGTATGGCAGACCGGGGGGTCTTGAGCCGGGGCGTGGCTATCCGCTCCGACATGCCTCCCAGGTACGGGAAGCCCGGAAGGAACCCCATCATGTAGACCAGATAATCCGCGCTCGAGTGTATTTCAATCACTTCCGCTTCAGAGATGCCGTTGTGCTCGGCCACGTCGCCGATGTCCGGTCCGTATTCGCCTCCGTAGAGAGTGGGAATCTCCACCAGCCTGGCGGCAACGGCCTCCCCTTCTCCCAGCGGTCCCTCCATCTCCCTGATGCGAGACGTCAGGTCGGCATAGGAGATGCTCTGCGGGTCGTAGTAGACCACCAGCGACCGGTACGTGGGCACCACTTCCAGAACACCCCGGGCTCCGAGGCTGCCGATCTCACGCGACAGGCCATGTACCCATCGGTTGGTGGCTTCTGATATGGAGTCGCCCAACTCTATGCAGAGCGCTTTGTCTCCCACCGGCAAGAACCTCGGATACTGGCTCATGGCTGTCTATCCCTACACAATTTGGCCCAGGGGTACTATCTGAACGCCCTGGGCTTCCAGCGACGAGCGTATTGATGAGGCAAGGTATACGGAGTTGGGCGTATCGCCATGCAGGCAAAGCGTGTCCGCCGACAGGGCTATCTCCTCGCCCGTGATGGCGGTCACCTTCCCTTTCGTGACCATCTTGACGCTCCTCAGCGCCACCTCATCCACATCCTCGATCACCGAGCCGGGTTTGGAGCGCGGCACCAGTGTGCCGTCCGCGTTCACAGCCCTGTCAGCGAAGGCCTCCCTCGCTACCCGAAGCCCCATGTCTCGGGCAATGTCTACCCACTTCGAGCCTGTCAAAGCCACCAGGATGATTTCGGGGTCTACTTCAAGAATCGCCTCGCATATCGCCCGAGCCAGCGCCTCGTCCCTGACAGCCATGTTGTACATGGCGCCGTGCGGCTTGACGTGCTGGAGCTTCTTGGCGCCGGTGAAGGCGGTCAGAGCCCCCATCTGGTAGATGACGTCGTTCTTGACCTCGCCGGGAGCCACAGCCATGTTCCGCCTGCCGAAGCCCGGCAGGTCCGGGAAGCTGGGGTGAGCGCCTACGGCTACGTTGTGATATTGCGCCAGTTCCACTGTCAGGCGCATCCAGTTGGGATCACCCGCGTGGAACCCGCACGCGACATTGACGGAGGTGATGTACTTGATGATCTCCTCATCCTGGCCCATCTTGTAGGCGCCGAAGCTCTCGCCCATGTCACAGTTGAAGTCGATCCGTGCGGTCATGAATGCCCCTCCCTACGGTCGCTGCAACACTTCAATGTTCGCAGCGCCGCGCTACGCAACCGGGGATTGTAGCTGGACATCCTGGGTTCATCAACCGGAAGAGCGGAGTTGAGGGGTGACTACCCTCTCGGGTTGAGGCTGTCTCCGTGTCGAGTGGAGGGAAGCGCACTCGTGCTTCAAGAGCCTCATCACGGCGACCTCGGTACCGTGGGCAAGGTGACAAACCCTGTTCACGCAGCTATTGATATGCGCCCGGGAGACCTACAATCACCGGCATCCCAGTGTTCTCAGGTCTGGGAACATGGTAGGATTCGTTAATTCATCGGCAGGTTGAGCCGAGTGCACAGATGACACGTTGAGAAGATGTGACGCGCGCCAGTGGTTCGCACACGGGCTGGTACCGTGACTCTCTCGATGAACAGTGCTGAGGCCGGTCGCTGTGCCCGTGAAGCGAACAAGCCATCTGGGCGTTGCTGCAAAAAGGAGGATAAGGGTGACTCAGTCAGTGCTGACCAAGGAACAACTTGTCAAGGAGTATGAGCGAACGCATCCACGATCGCTTGAACTGCACCAGAAGGCGATACGGTCGTTTGGTGCAGACGGCGCAACTCATGTTGCGAGAGTCATGGATCCCTTCCGCCCTTACGTCACCCACGCTCTCGGGAGCAAGAAGTGGGATGTTGACGGTCATGAGTACATCGACTTCGTGATGGGACACGGGGCACTCATACTGGGCCACGGACACCCCAAAATCGTGAAGGCCTGTCAGGAACAGATCGCGAAAGGGGTCCACTACGGTGAGAATCACGAGCTTGAGCTGCGCTGGGCGGAACTCATTCAGCAAATGATGCCCGTCGCAGAAAGGATTGAGTTCTGCGCGAGCGGCCAGGAAGCCAACATGATGGCGATAAGACTGGCTCGAGTCGCCACGGGAAGGAAGAAGGTTCTGCGTTTCGTGGAGAACTTCCATGGTTGGTTTGACGAGGTGACGTTGAACACGGCCGGAGCCGTGGCCCCAGAGGTTGACCTCATCGCGATGAACGACCTCGGCATCCTTGAGAAGGCGTTGGCCACTAAGGAGTACGCCTTGGTGTTCGTAGAGGGTGGTGGCGCTCATATGGCCGGGCAAGTCCCCTGGGACCGGTCTTTCATACGGGCGCTGCCCGCACTGACCAAGAAGTATGGCACGCTGTTCCACCTCGATGAGGTGGTGACCGGCTTTCGAGAGTCCCGAGGCGGATGGCAAGAGGTAGTTGACGTGAAACCGGACCTGAGCACCCTCGGCAAGTGCGTCGGAGGTGGGCTGGGAGTTGGAGCTGTGATCGGGAGGGCCGATCTGTTTGACGCTCTCAGCTCAAAGGCGCCCGCGGGGACCAGAATCACGCACAGTGGTACGTGGAATGCCAATCCGTTAACCAGTGCCGCCGGAGTCGCGGCCTGCGAGCTCTACCTTAAGGGAGAGCCTCAGAACAAGGCTGTGGAAATGGGCACCTACCTTCGCGAGACGGGCAACAAGATTCTGCGCGACAAGAAGGTCAGCGGGCTCCTCTACGGGCGCACCGTAATCCACACGTATTTCGGACCGCTTGAGGTTGAACCCGGCAATGAATACACGCCACCTGCCGGAGACGTCGCGACTATCATCGGCGGCAAGGAAATCGGTGCATTGAAGACACTTCTCGGTCTTCACCTGCTGCATCGAGGCGTTGCGACCATGGGCGGCCGATTCTTCGTCATGTCTGCGGCCCACAGCAAGCAAGACGTCGACAAAGCAATGGAAGTATTCGCAGAGTCCCTCGACAGTATGATAGCGGAGGGTGTGCTCCCGAAAGAAGCGTAGAGCGCTATGCCATCAGGGCCGGGCCTGGGGCGCGCCACATATGCGGGACGTTCTGGCAACTGAATCAACGCCCGCAGACTGATCGAGAGTGGCCTTTCTCCCGATATCAGTGCCGTTGTGAGTTGGGGTCCTCTGATTGCCTGACGAAGCGAAAGGAGGACTCCTCTCAGCATCGGTCTCAACGCAGGGGGATAGGGACATGGGACTACGAACAACCCCGACCCCGGCGAAATGGCTGAGAAGGCCGCCCACACCGGGAGCCGAAGGGTCGTGGGTGCTATCGCCCTCCCCCAGCCCAGTTGTTGCTGCAGTGGAGTGACAAAGAGGCTGAATGCGTAGAAGCCGCAGCCGAATGCAACAATGATGTTGCACAGGAACGCGGCCAGCACGATGCAGTCGCCTCAGAATGGCCTCCGCACGTCAGAGGCCAACGACTCGCCTCATGCGATGCAGCGTGTACCGCGCCCGCCTCCGATCTGATCTCCTTAGCGCGCGAAGCGGGGGCGCGTTACGGCATCAAGGTCTTTGGTGTGCCCGACCTCGAATGATAGAATCAGCACCACGCGTGGCGCACGGGAGCGGCGCCGCCACACTATGGCGGCTCTCATAGACATCCTGTTCGTGGCGTTAGTGCACCCAGGATTGGAGGCCACATGAAGATCAGACTCAAGTTTCTCGGCGCCACTGAGAACGTGACCGGCTCACGTTTCCTCATCGAGGCGGATGGGCACAGGTTCCTCGTCGACTGCGGGATGCACCAGGAGCGCGAGCTTCGCGGCCGGGACTGGGACGCATTTCCGGTAGAACCATCCTCAATCGATGCCGTGCTCCTTACGCACGCCCACCTGGACCACTGCGGCTACCTTCCCAAGCTGGTGCGCGAGGGATTCTCTGGGCAGGTGTACTGCACGCCGGCCTCGGCGGCAATAGCGAAGATCTCGCTGCTTGACTCGGCGCACCTGCAAGAATCCGACGCCGAGAACAAGAGGCGAAGACACGAGCGCGAGGGCCGCGAGGGACCGCATCCTGAAGTACCCCTGTACACGGTACAGGACGCCGAGAATTGCTTCCCGCAACTGCACCCCGTCCCGTACAAGGAAACGGTACCCCTGGGCGACGGCATCTCAGCCACCTTCTTCGACGCGGGACATATCCTCGGGTCGGCGATGATAGCGTTGGACGTCCACCTGAACGGCGAGAGACGACGCATCATCTTCACGGGCGACATAGGACGATGGGACCGCCCCATTGTGAATAACCCGACAACGTTCGAGCAGGCCGACTACGTGGTGATGGAGTCTACGTACGGCAACCGGACGCATGCCGCCGTCGAGGCTGTTGATGAACAGATCGAACAGGTCATCAAGAATGCGATCAAGGCGCGGGGTAACATCATCGTGCCCAGCTTCGCCATCGAGCGCGCGCAGGAAATCCTGTATCACATGCGGGAGTTGCTGGCCGCACACCGGATACCTCACATTCTGGTATTCCTCGATAGCCCGATGGCGATTAGGGTGACTGAGGTGTTCCGCGATCACCCCGAACTCTACGATGAGGAGGCGAAAGAGATCCTCAAGAGAAGCGGCTCGCCGTTCGACTTCTCGGGACTGGTCGCAGTGTCGACTGCCGACCAGTCCAAGGCGCTCAACTACCTCGGCGGCACGGCAATGATCATCGCAGGTTCGGGCATGGTCACCGGCGGACGCATCAAGCATCACCTGGTGAATAACATATCGCGACCAGAATCCACGGTCCTTTTCGTGGGCTACCAGGCGGTAGGCACGCTCGGCCGCCAGATCGTCGATGGCGCCGAGGAAGTGCGCATATTCGGCGAGAAGTACCCGGTGCGGGCGCGCATCGAGCAGATAGAGGGGTTTTCGTCCCATGCTGATCAAAACGAATTGCTGCGGTGGCTGTCCACAATCATGAACACTCCCCGCAAGGTGTTCATCGTACACGGGGAGAAAGAATCCTCAGAGGAGTTCGCCCGGCTGGTCGCCGAGAAGCGCAAGTGCGATGTCATGATACCGTCCTACAGCGACGAGGTTATCATCGACTAGGCAAGCAACAGATCGACGCCGGTTTCGACTGACGCATGACACACGGGAGGCACACGTGGAATACCCCATTGAGGAGATTCTCAACAGCAGCAAGACGATTGCGATCGTAGGTCTGTCCGCGAAGGCGGAACAGGACAGCTATATGGTGGCATGCTACTTGAGCGACCACGGGTTCGAAGTGATCCCCATCAACCCATCCGCCAGCGAAATACTGGGGCGCAAGTCGTATGCCAGTCTACGTGACCTGCCAGCGCCGCCGGACGTGGTGGACATCTTCCGCCGGGCGGAATTCGCCCCGGAGATAGTGGAGGACGCCATCGCGATCGGAGCCAAGGCGGTCTGGATGCAGCTCGGTATCGAGCATCCCGACGCGGCGAAGCGCGCACAAGAAGCCGGACTGAAGGTGGTAATGAACCACTGCATCAAGCGGGAGCACGAGCGCATCAGCGGACACTCGCCTACCACCGGGTACGCGTGTCAGTGGAAGCCGCCTGCGTAGCCTGGGCTAGCCCCACTGGCTGACGGGCTCGTAGAAGGCGCGCGCCAGTATCTCCATGTCGCGCCCTCCCCACGTCTGCTTCATCTCCTTGCGGGCCTCTGCAAGCGCGTCACTGGCAAGCCACGACTTGAAGGTGGCGGCATCCTTGAACTCGTACACGGCGAGGTAGGGGGACTGATCTGATTCCGTCACGGTGGAGCGCCTGAACCGTCGCACGGAGGTGATATGGCCACCCTTTGTCAGCATGGGGATATGCACCTGGTCATACCATTTCTGGAACTCAGCATCCAACTCAGGGGCACAGCGCGTCCCCACAAGCCACAGGTATGGTTGATTCTTGGCCATGTGTCCTCCTTGACTGATCGCCAACAGTCTGCGGCGGTCATCGATTCCGGGTCCACGCACTATAGCACAGACAATAGCAGCTGACATGCGGAGGAGCGGCCGGGAGAGGTCCGAGAGAAATCAGAAAAGGAACCCGAACGGTACAACGCGTGGGATTGCCTGTTGCACCCCACGCGACAGCCGGGACGGAGGTGAGCAATGGGCAAGCACGAACGCACATACCATCTCGTCGGGTGGGTACTGTTCCTCGTCTGCGCGGCGTTCTTCATCGCCTCCGCCGTGCGAAGCGGGGACTTGCTGTACCTTATCGGCAGCATCATCTTCTTCGTCGCCTGTATCTCATTTGTGATTCCATTGGTGTCGAACAGGCGTCAGCCAGCCGCTCTTGCTCAGGACGGGTTGTGGAACGCAGAAGACCGGGGTCCGCGGCGTAGCCGCTAAGTGAACTCGATAACGGCCACTCCGGCCACTATAAGCAGAGTGGCGATGATACGCACCGCCACCAGCCTGCGACCACCGCTCCAGAACAGGAATCCCGGAGCCCACCGGCTCAAGATAAGGGCGAATAGAAGGACGAACAACGGCCTTGTGCTCAGAAGCGTCGACACCAGCGACACCGGCCCGCGCTGCAACGCCCAATAGGAGATGACGATGCCGACGGGGGCGATGACTTCGTTCAGACCGACCAGTCCAAGGGCTTTCGCCCTGTCCGGCAGTGCGACAATAGCCCGCACCACACTCCTTCGCAGAGACACCGCCAGGAACACTCCACCCAACACCAGTGCCCCTATCCAGAACAGATTCCAGAACGTGATCTGCTCGAGTGCAACCTTACCGGAGACATCCGCCAGGGCAAACAGCAGGCTGGCAAGTGCGATGAGCGCGAAACGCGGTCGTCCTGTGCGAAGCCGGGAAGGCTCGCGATTCAGCGATATGAGCACCGCTCCTGAGGCGACGATCGCTATTGCGAGCCACTGCTGCCATGCCAGCCTCTCTCCCAGCACCACAAACGCCATGACCGCCACGAACACAGGATACGTATACACCACGGGTATTACCGTGGATACTTCGCGATGACGCAGTCCGTCGAGCAGAATGACGATTGCGCCTGTGCGGATCAGCGACGAGAAGATGGCCCACATCACGAATGACAGGTCGACGCCCTCGGTGAGCGGCGACAGCACCGACAGCACCAATGCGTAGGCGAGGTGGATGCACCCCAGCAGCAGCATGAACTCGCGCAGGCCCGTGAAGCGCCTGGAGACCAGGTGACTATCTACAACATTGACCACCGCCAGAATGGCGGCGCTGATGAGGGCGGCATGTATCCACGTCATGAAGTGTGATATCCCATGGCAGAGCAGCACCTGTCGCAGCTTCAACCGGGGGCGTCAGGCAGTGACGTACGAACCATAGCTGGCGTGCTTCCGTTTTCACCTGCGCTCCCGGCAGAGACCCCACGCACCGGTCTGAGAGCTTCGCCGCTCCGGAAGGGTCTAGGCTGCTTGACGTCGCACCAGGCAGGTGACAGTATACCTGCGCGACCTGTGGAACGACTACCCCGGGAGGACGGCGGCAGATGGCAACACTCACACAATGGTTCAGGCACGCCCTGCTCCTGGTCCGGCGCCACAAACGACCGTACATCATCATCAACGTGGTCTACTATGGACTCGTGGCGGCATCCATGGTGTACGTTGCCGGCCACCCGGCGCTGCAGGAGGCGCTTCTCGGCGAGGTGGCGCTGTCCTTCACCGAGGGGCCGCTGGCGGGAGTATCAGAGGCATACCTGGGCGGCCATGTGCTCCAGGCAATGGCTCTGACATTCCTGGTCAACTTCTTTCTTGGCAGCGTGCTGGTGTTGCTGGCGCCCTCGCTGCTCATCCCGTTTGCAGGTTTGGGCATAGGGCTCATCCGCGCCACCCTCTGGGGCCTGCTGCTGGCGCCCACGACCCCGGAATTGCAGGCGGCGATGATCCCGCACTCGCTGACGCTCGTGGTCGAGGGGCAGGGATACATCCTCGCGATGCTGGCGGTCTGGGTGCTTGGCCACGCCTTCGTCTCTCCATCGAGCGTGGGAGCCGCCTCCCGGGGAGCTGGTTACGTGCGGGGCCTGAAGGACGCGTGTTCGGTATTCCTGCTTGTGGCCGTGGTCCTGGCTGTTGCCGCGGTGTACGAGGCGCTCGAGGTCATCTACCTGGTACCTCTGCTCATGCCATAGTCCATCGAGTTCAGGACTTCCGGGAACACTCATCAGCCACAACCCTCAGCCTGATTCCGTCGTTATATATACAGTAGGAGATGCGATCCTCTTGCCTTGCCGCGAGCCGGCCGGGCGAAATGAAAGGAGACACTCTGTGCTGCACGAGCGGCGAATCAGGATAACGACAGCGCTCGGAATCGGCTGCGGACTCGCCTCCTGGGCTATCTGCGCCCATGGGATGGGGCTGGAGATGCCGTGGTCCCAGAGCGTGCTCATAGTACTGATCAACGCTCTTCTGGGTTTCACCATCGGCATCAGTTCCCTCAGGATACACTGGATGACGCATGGCGCCGCACTCGGATTGCTGTTCGGCGTGGTGCTCGCGCTGTTCACTCAGAGTCACGGACTCGGCTTCTGGTGGGCCATCGTCCTGGGGCCGGTGTACGGATTCATGATTGAGCTATGCGCCACCGTGTTCTTCCATGCCGACATCGATGCATGGTAGAAACCTCGCCGATGTCCTCGTTGAAGGAGCGGCAGAGACGACAGCAACATAGTCACGGTTACGCCTGCTCGAACCGCAGTTTCTCTCCACTTCTCACAAGACGGAATACCCCGGAGTCGCCTTCAACGTGCCCGAACACCGTCACGTCGCTCGCGGCGCGAGGCTCATCACCGCTGCTCGCGGGGGTCGGCCCAAAAAAGATACAGAGTGCATGTCCCGGCGGCCAGAATGCCAGGTCGCCGCGCCCAACTTCTTCTTGCGGTGATTCAAGGGGCAGGGTAAGCGGGACCGCTCCATACAGCTCGTCTCCCCACGTCTGCATCTTCACTTCCAGGGGCAACGCCTGCCACACCCCTTCGGCCACAGTGGTCTCATTCAGAGTTGCATAGGCAGCCACGGTTCCCGCTGATATACGTATCCTGCGTACTTCGCTCATCGCCGTCCTCCCGCACCGAGATGTGCCGCTGTCAATTGCAGTCTATTGGGCACGAGTGACTACGTCAACCCACCGGGCTTGAGCCAACCGCCTCTACTCATCCATGAGCTATCGCCAGTGCATCTGTTCATCTGCGCGTTCAACTACCAGCCGCAACCCCTCCATGCGAACCACGATTACCTGCGCACCGCTCTCCACCACGCCGCTCTCACTGGCCGCCGGCCACAGTTCGTTGCCTACGCGCACGTACCCTCGTGGAGCGAGAGTCTTCACAACCCTGCCGTACACTCCCACATCAGGCGAACACGCCGGCTTGAGACGGATGGCTCTGAGGTTCAGCCGGGTGAGCACAACCGACACGGTACCCAGGACAGCAACGGCCAGAATAACGCCCCACCGCGGAACAACCACTCCCACAGAAGGCAGGACGAGGAGCAGCACGACCAGCAATCCCGCCTGTTCGGCGAGCGAGGTGACTATCGCGTACACGAGGAACGCCCTGGGTTTCACGCGTTGTTCTCCACAAGCAGGGACTCTACACCATCACGCTACCACTCCGCCGCCCCAGCACGCCAACACCAGGCTCAGGACCGGTGCGAGCCCACCTGCCCACGCGGCTCATGCCGTCCCTTTGGCGGTGATATGCTCCCCGATGGCGCGAAGCCGCTGTACGAGTGGCGGATGTGAGTAGTTCAGCACCACGTGGAACCGGTGGGGATTCGGATGAGTCAGATTGACCACGGACAGGGTCTTCAACGCGTCCGCGAGGCTCCCCGGTTTCGGCGCCGTGTCGACTGCGAAGCGGTCAGCCGCAAACTCGTGTCGCCGGGACATGAAGTTGGCCAGCACGGACAGGACGGTTTCTATTGGGGTGTAAAGCAGGATGAAACCCACCAGTCCGACGTAGAGCGATGGCTGAGTCACGAAGAGCGCCTGATGCAGTCCGGAGCGATCCACGAGCAGGCTCAGCAGGAAGAGCGCAACCCCGGCATGAGCCGCACCGAATACGAGCCCTTTGGTCACATGCCGAAGCCGATAGTGCCCCACCTCGTGGGCGAGTACCGCCACAATCTCCTCAGTGGAGTGCTTCTGTACCAGCGTGTCGAACAGGGCTATGCGGCGACGGCGTCCCAGTCCGGTGAAATAGGCGTTGGCCCTGGTGGAGCGGCGCGACCCATCGATGAGATAGACGTTCTGCAGCGGAAATCGCACCGAATCGGCATACCGCACAATGGCGTCGCGGAGTTCACCATCCGGCATGGGTTCGAAGCGGTTGAACAGCGGGAGGATGACCGCCGGACCAAGCCACTGGACAACCAGCGAGAACGCAACCACCATGAGCCAGCACAGCAACCACGCCCTATCGCCCGCATTGAGGAACAGCAACAAGACGCCAGAGAGCAACGCTCCGCCCAGAATCACCCCGAGTGCGAGTCCCTTTGCCCTGTCCGCAACAAACGTGCTCCACGTTGTCCGGTTGAATCCGAAGCGCGATTCAATCCCGAATGTCCGATGCGCTTCGAAAGGGATGGACAGAGCGGCATACGCAAGGGCAAGCGCACCGATGTATGCAAGGCCCCGGGCGAGTTCACCATCAAACAACGGGCGCGCGAGCGAATCGAGCCAGCTGAAGCCGCCGAGGAACCAGAACAGCAGAAGGCCAAGAAGTGACGCCGACCGCTCGATGACAGCCTCCCGGGTAGCCACCCTGACGTAGTCCCGCGAGCGGTCAAGTCCTTCCTCTCCATACAGCGAGGCGATATCGTCCGGAACCCGACCGCCGAGCTCGGCCACGTTGAGTACATCGGAAACGGTGTGGAGGAGATAGTCGGCCAGCAAGGCGAGGAGTATGACGATGCCGTATGCGTTCATGCTACTTCAAACCCGGCTCATCGGCCGCCCCGGGCACGCGTTCTCTGAGTTGCAGCACCACTACGGCGACAACGACCGCCAGTGCAATCACGTTGGCGACGGCATGCGGCGGGATGAGGGCGAGTCCCGCCCCAACCAGCAGCAACCGTGCAGGGAACGGGAGTCTCCTCAACATCCATCCTTCAAACGCGGACGCAAGGCACACAGCGAGTACAACGCACGCAGCCAGAGCCCAGAGCACGTCAAGAGGACCGCCGAAGAGCAGTAGTGCGGGCCGGTAGACAAACGCAATCGGGATGGCGAAACCCACCGCTGCCAGACGCACCGCGACGACGCTGGTAGGCCAGAATCCGGCCCCCGATATGCCGGCGGCGACAAGCGCACCGACCGCAATGGGCGGGGTGATGAAAGCGATGTTCGCATAGTAGAGCGCGAAGAAGTGAGCAACCACCACGGGAATGCCTGACTTCACCATCAGTGGAGCGACGATGAGGACCGTCACCAGGTACGCAGGAGTCGGGGGCACGCCGGTTCCCAGCACGAGGCATGCTACCGCGCCCATGACAGCGAGAAGCAGCAGCGATTGACCGGCAAGACTGCTCACGATGTGACTGAATGTGCTGCCAAGGCCGGTCTGGAACAGCGCCACGATGACAATGCCGCTAAGCGCGCACACCGGCGCCACTCTCACCAGTTCTTGAGCTGCCTCAGCCAACGCCTGGAGGACAAGCCGCAACCCCATACGCGTGTCGCGCCTCAGCGCAGCGGCAAGCGGCACGACCGGGATAGCCCACAGGACCGCCATGGCCGGGTAGTATCCCTTGATGAGGAGTGCGACAAGGACCACGACGGGGAGGAGCAGGTGTCCACGCAGCAGCACCTCGCGACGCACTGCGAAGAAGTCGGTCCTCCGGCCGCTGCCACGCATGCCGGTGTGCACAGCCTGGAAGTGCACCTGAAGCAACAGACAGGTGTAGTAGAGGATTGCGGGGATGACCGCCAGCAGCATGATTCTCACGTAAGGTGTCCCGGTGAGTTCAGCCATGATGAAGACAATGCCGGTCATTATCGGGGGAACGATGCTCGCACCAGTTGAGGCTGCCGCCTCCACCGCCCCAGCGTAGTGCGGCTTGTAGCCGACTTCCTTCATCATCGGAATGGTCAGGCTGCCCGTCATGAGCATGTTGGTTACGGGGCCCGCGGTAACGCTGCCCACAAGGGCGCTCCCAACAACGGCGATCTTCGCCGGTCCTCCCCTCGCACCCCCCGCAAGCGCCTGGCAGACGGCTGTAAACAGCCGTGTCAGTCCGGAGTACTGGACGAGCTTTCCGAAGATGACGAACAGGGCGATGAGGGTTGCGGACATCCTCAGGGGTATACCCCAGATGCCTTGAAGGCGCGTCCATACGGTGAGGTCGATGATGTCTACTGCGCTGATACCCCGATGCGCCCAGATGCCCGGCAGGTACGGGCCAAAGTACATGAGAAGGATAAACGAACCCATGATGAGTACGAACGGCAAGCCGACAGTTCTACGAGCGCCCTCAAACGTGAGCAGCAACAGCAGTCCTGCCATCAGCACATCAGGAGGGGACAATGGTGTGATAACCAGAGCTCGCTGCAGCAACCTGTCCAGGCTACCCAGAAAGTAGAAACCCGCGACCAGACAGAGCACCACCAGTACGATGTCAAGGACGGGGATTGCCAGACGCCCCCTCCCCGCAGTGCCGAACAGCAAGAACGTCATCGCCAGCACGGCACAAAGATGCACCGCGAGATGCAGGTCCAGGGGCGCGTAGAACACGCTCTGGCTGACGAGGTGGTACACAGCGGTGGACAGAGAGAATACGTAGAGGCCCTGCCGTACGCGTCCCTCCGGTAGCCTTCGCTTGGCCGCAGGACTGAAGAGCGCACGCACTCCACTCCCTGCGTGGGCGGAAAGGCGGGCCATCACCCTCGACAGCAGTCTCAATCGACCCATCCCATATCCCGATAGAACTCCAGTGCAACGGGATGAAACGATTCGCCATTGCGTTGAGCGGTGACCGCAACCGGCCGCATCTGACTCCGTGCTTCAGCACTGACGGCGAACAGCAGGTCAGAGCGCTCAAGACCTGCTGTCACCACCGCATCCGGCATATCAGGCCGCACAACCAGTGGGGATGGCCCTGCCACAGTCACGATCTCGGCATCCAAGAATGAGTATGTGCCGGCGGGAATCACAATCGGAACGCGCCCAAGGTCTTCCGGGAGGCTGACCAATCCGGCATCATCGTAAGGCAACAGCTTGACATCCAGCCCCATTGACAGGAAACACGTATTCGGCATGGAACCGAATGCGAGTCCCACATCCACGCGGCCTGCTTTCATGGCTTCCACACCTTCAGCACTGGGAATAGCGATTGTCTCGTGATGCACACCCCGCCCACCTTCGCGGCGAAGCGCGCATCACCAAGCGGCACTCGGACGCAGAGCATAGACGTGTGGGGGCGAGACACTCGTCACATGGTCTCAATGAATTGCGACGCACGTGAGACGCCTGCCACCAGTCGACGCTATCCTGCTACGCGATCCATCCCCGTTCCCGATAGTACTTCAGTGCGCCCGGGTGATACGACTGGCCATTCTTCTCAGCAAGGGCAATCGCAGTGGAGATGCCTTCGGGCGTCAACTGACGACCGGAGGAGGGATGCGCGGCCAATAGGATATCGATGTGCGTGAATACAGCCTTGCACACCTCGTACACGACATCATCCGACATATCGGGACGTGTTACCAGAGACTCCTGCGTGAACACTGTCGGCACGTCGGCAGTGACAAACGGGTAGGTCCCAGCCGGTATGACACCGGGAGCACAGCCATAATCCGACAGAAGGGCGATAAGACCGGGGTCTGATATCCCCAGCAGCCGAACGTCGAAGTTCACGCCCATGAAGTTTGGATGAGGAACAGACGCGTACGTGAATCCGACGTCCACCCGTCCCGACTGGAGTGCTTCAATGCCTTCCGCGTTAGTCATCACTGCAGTCTGGTAGCTGGCCCCCCACGACTCGGTCTCAGCGATGCTTGAGCCATAGTATGCCAGCATCTTGTCAAACATCAGCCGCACAATGCCCGCTCCGCTTCCCATCTTGAACGGATATCTGCGCTCCACGATGTCGCCAATATCGCTCAGCCCGGTCGCACCCTGAGCAAGGCAGTGAATGTACGAATACGACGAAGGCATCACGATGCGATAGTCGGTCAACTTCTCGTAGTCGATGTCCGGGTGCAAGGGCCCGTGCACCTCGATTTCAAGACGCCTGAATACAGGTGGCAGATAGAAGTCCGCACCTTGCTGGATACGCGTCTCCTGCAGCCGCGCTTCTCCACCAGGAGCAAACGATGTCACCTGCCATTCCGGATGCTCGCGACGCACAGCCTCTGCCATGGCATCGGCGCGCATCTGCATGGAGCCGCCGGGCACAAACCCCATGAACACGAGGCTCACTTCGCCAGTGTCAGCATTCGTTGGCGCGGTCGGCTCCGCAGGAGAGCAGGCCGGCAGCATCGACACGACTAACACGCCAGTCAGTGCAATCACCCGCGAGAACAGGCCGTTCACAATTCTTGTCTTCATGGACTCCAGCACTCCATTACGGCATTACCGATACAACGACAACCAACCCTGAGACAACTGCACAGCAACGCCGCCACCACGGGAACAGGTTCAACGCCACTATCGCGCCTCATCCCTTCTTCCCAATGTGCAGCGACAGCAACTTGCCCCCCGACGTGAGATGCGGGTTCTCACGCCGCACCCTTAGCACTTGCCTCTCCCTCCATACTGCAGCCATCATGCGATTGGTATCGCTCCCCTTTGATAACTCGTCGAGCACCAGGTCGACGACCTGTGCTTCGTCCACAACGCCAACATTCGGACCGACGATTACGTCAAGTCGAGTTTGGCCCCCCACGTCTTCCAGTTCCACCATCTGGTAGTCGGTCGACACACCTCCGAAACGCGCCGGAAGCACCTCTTCGATTATCCGCACGATGTCCGTTCCGACAAAGGTCATCCCCTGACCTGTCAGTTTGTCAAAGCTCCGGATAGTATGGAGATGACGCTTCAGTCCGAGTTCGCCGAACATACAGCCACACTCACGGGTATCCAGCACCCCATAGTCACCGCTCTCCACATTCACAAGAATCTTCGCCGCCCGCTCGTGCAGGGAGGTGAACAGGAGTGATTGCACTGCCCCTCCGCCAAACGGCGTGTTGCGTTCATATCGAATCACAGCCTGTGAACCTTCCAGGATGTGTATGTCGTCACAAGCCTTCGTCGCGCCCGCACACCCGTACCCGATGGTGCCCACTTCACTCGAAGCGTACATATTCACTGCGGTTGCCCCGGCGAGCCGAATCTCCGCGGCCTTGGATGGCGTGAGAGGTTCGCCTCCGGTCATGAAAGCCACGCCGGACAGTCCGATACCTGCCGAGACAGCCGTCCGAGCCGCGATTACCGCGGAGCTTGGAGAGCAACAGACAACGCAACCACGCCCCTGCTCCAGAATGGTCTCGATATATCGCACGATGTCCCGCGCCCGCTCGGTGCTCACGTACTCGGGAGCGGGAATATCCGCTCCGAAGGCGCGACCTGCATAGACAAGGTACAGAGTGGCCATGCGCTTCGAGAACGAGGGCCTCACTGCCGACGATGCCACCGGCGAGAACCACTTCTTTGGCGGTGCCCCGATCTTGCTCAATTGCAGCATCACCACAAGGCCGGCTGCCGATGGGAGCGCCGGCATCCACAACAACGTTGGGCGGCCGGTCAGACCGTGGGCTTCCAGTGCGACAGCCTGACAATGAGCGATGTAGCTCGTGCGCCCCAGACTCAGCGTGGTCGCCGTACCCCGGCTTCGACTGCCCCCACTGGTGGCCCGAATTCCAGTTGTGAGAAACGGATTGTCGAAGTCCTCTTCCCGGCAATCCACCGTCACCGCGCCGCGCACGATTGGCTGCCTGCACTTGAATTCGTCAATCGTGACGTACACTCCCTCAGACTGCAGTTCCTGGAGAGTGGCCTCTATGCCGTCGCGAAGAACCGAGGACTCGAAGTCGCCGTATTCACAGCCTGCCATGCGAAGAAGCGGAGTATACGGGCTGGACGGGTTGTCAAAGACTGCCCTCTTCATGAGGGCCAAGAAGTTGGCGTCCCGGTCTCGAAGTCGACCGAGTATGACGTCTCGTCCGCTCTCCGCGGTGGCACGTTCGCCAAGGAAGCCTCGCAAGCCCCACGCGAACCTTGCATAGGTGTTGATGTGGCCCGCCAGAGACACCGAGCCTCCCGTTCACAGACTGCGCAATTCTACCATGGGCACGTCACAGCGTGACGCCTACTCGGCAAGTGACGTTGCTGTTGCCCGGCCGGCAGCTGCACCGCAGAACCACTGCCGCAAGTCATCGAACACCGAGCTTGTGCATGCCCGCCTCAAGGAGGCGGGCGATCAGACAGGCGCAATCCACATACGCGGGATAGTCGCTGCCATAGGGGTCGTCGACATCACCTGTTTCGCCGCCAAGTTCCCGCATCGTCTTCACCCTGTCCACAGGGAAGTCAGCACGCATCCACTCCTCGGCGACCACCACAGAGGTCGCGCGCTGCACCATTTCGGGACTCCAGCGCCTCGCTATGTGATCGGACAGAAGGTCAGCTCCGCATAGTTGTTCCACAGCCCTTCGCGCGAACGGGTGCGCCTCGCGCGGAAACGGTGCCCAATCGTAGTAGCCGGCGGATTCTACTCGCACATGCGGGGCGTCAGCGCCGCCGGCGAGCCTGTGCCGGAGGATAGCCATCGCCATCGGCGAACGGCACAAATTGCCCCTGCAGATGAACAGGATTTGAGACGTCATCGAGGACATTCTCACGCGTCCATCAGTTGCCCGTCGATCCCGACCACGAGGACATCGATCGGGATATCTCTGCCGCTCTGCCGAACCGCTTCCGAGGCGAGACGCACGAGTCCAGAACAGCAGGGCACTTCCATGCGCAGCACGGTGATGCTCTTGACAGTGGATTGCGACAAGATGGCGATCAGCTTCGACAGATGCCCGTGAGTATCGTCAAGCTTGGGGCACGCGACTAGGACCACGCGGCCCACGGTGAGGTCGCGAAAGCCGTCGTAGGAGTAGCCCGTGCAGTCAGCCGCCAGCAGCAAGTCGGCCCCCTTGAGGAAAGATGCGGAGGGCGAAACTAGGCCAAGTTGAATCGGCCAGTTCGGAAGCCCCTTCCGCCCCTCTCCCCGAGCCCCGGCGCCGCCTGCCGGACGAGCGACCTCAGCAGTCGCAGCGGCGGGACGGCTCCGGTTCATATCCACCACGGGGCATTCCTTCGGGCCGGCGGAGCGCTCCACGTGCTTTCGTGCCGCTTCTTCGTCGAACTCCCTCGCCTCGCGCTTCTCAACGCGTATGGCTCCCCTCGGGCACTCTCCCAGACACGCCCCGAGTCCGTCGCAATAGAGTTCGCTGACCAGCCTGGCTTTGCCATCAATGACTTGCAGTGCTCCTTCCGCACACGCCGGCACGCAAGCGCCACAGCCATCGCACTTGTCCTCATCGATAATGACGATGTCCCGCACAATCCTGGTCATGTGTCCTCCACAGATGTAGAGTTGCCAACGCGCTTCCGACCGACACGGCTTTGATAGTGTCCCGTCAGGTGAGGTCGCTGTCAAATCAACGGCGACGAGCACGGCTGTGCTGCCTGTCTCCCCGTCCGGCTTGCCATTACATGCGAAACGGAGCCGGCGTTGAGAAGCAGTCAGGGTACCCGGGGCAGCACCCTCGTCCCGAACACAATAGCGATGCCGGCCACCACCGCCACGCCGGCCGGAGAGGCCACGTAGGCACCCGTTACATCGATGAGGTATCCAAACAGCACCGGCATGACCAGCGGTCCGCGAGCACGCCCCACGGCAACCGACACGGGACGAGGCTCACCATCGCAACCGGGACGACTAATCCGAACTCCGTGTGATTCAGGTGCATCGAGTCCATCACGATGGCAACCATCGGGGCGAGGCTGAACAGCAGAAGATGAACAAGAAAGGCGACAGCGAACGCCAAAACGGGCATGACACGTCCGGATCTGCGAGCGGTTTCCTGCGTCCGTCAGGGGGAGAAGACACCCGAGGACAGGAGACATTCGCGAGATTATCGCACGCAGTGGTGAGGTGACCAAGAGCGAGTGTCCGGCGCGCGAGCAAAGGCACTGCCGCCACGAAATCACTCCGGCATCGCCGTGCGGCGCGTCCGCCGCGGATTGAAACGCCCGCCTCCGCGGCCTACACTTACCGGCAACCACGATTCGAGGAGCGCACAATGGAATTTGAACTGCACGGAATCATCCCCGCAATGGTGACACCCTTTACCGCGGACGAGAAACTGAACGAGCCGGCACTGGCTGCGCTTGTCAATCGACTCATTGGCGACAAAGTGCACGGCGTCTTCGTGCTGGGAAGCCAGGGAGAGTACTACGCGCTTGACCCGGACGAGAAACGACGTGCTATAGAGGTCACGGTCAGGGCAGCGGCGGGAAGGGTCCCAGTGTACGCGGGGACGGGAGCCAACACCACCCGTGACGCAGTGTCGCTCACCCGGATGGCCGAACGCGCCGGTGCGGACGCCGTGTCAGTTCTCACTCCTACGTTCATCACGCCCAGCCAGGACGAGCTCTACGAGCACTACCGCGAGATAGCGTCTTCCACGCATCTGCCGGTCCTGCTCTACAGCAACCCCGGCCGCACCGGCGTGCACATCTCAGTGGAACTGGCGGCGAGGCTGTCGCGACTCGACAACATAGCGGGTATCAAGGACAGCAGCGGCGACCTGTCAATCACCGCTGCATTCATTGCAGCGACGCCTAGCACGTTCAAGGTGTTTGCCGGACGTGACACTCTCGTCTTCGCGACGGTGCTGTACGGTGGCGCCGGAGCCGTGGCCGCCTCGGCCAACGTGGCGGCCCGCCAGCTCGTCCGTGTCTACGATGCGTGCAGGTCCGGTGATATGACACTGGCCCGGGCCGCACAGGCCGAACTGGCGCCGCTCAGGGCCGCGTTCTCGTTAGGAACGTTCCCGGCCGTCATCAAGGAAGCGCTGTTGATGACCGGCCTCGACGCGGGCCCGTGCAGGCGCCCCGTTGGTGCGTTGAGCGACAAGGCACGAGCGGAGCTACGCAAGGTGCTCGGGGATCTCGGATTGCTGGCTGAGTGCTAGCAGAGAGGAGGCTCCTTCGCGCGATGCCACGTCATGGTGGATACGCATCATCCCGTGCCTGGTCCTGTATTGACCAGACGAATAGCCCGTGACAAGATGTGCCAACGACGAACAGGCACACGCCGTACACCGAGCGTCAGTCTGTATCGACGGAGGGGGGAAGTCGCGATGTCACCACAACGCAACGCCGGCCTCGAGCCTCAGAAGGACACCAGTGGTCTCGCAGGAGCCCTGCTGCTGGCTCTCGCATTTCTCCCGTGGATAGTCTACTGGACCATCTCAGGTCCGGGCCAGTCAGCCGCCATCGCAATGGCTCTCAGCATCACGTGTGCACTGGTGGCCCACCAGGTCTGGACAAGTTCCTACCGTGTGCTCGACGTGGGTTCATTCGTGTACTTCGCCCTGGCGGCAATTGCCACGTTCGTGCTTGACTCCTCTCTGTTCGTGGCTGCCAGCGGCCCGCTGGGCTTTGGAGCGCTGCTTCTCATCGCAATTGTGTCACTCGTCATCAGAAGGCCGTTCACCGCGGATACTGCGCGACGCGGATATCCGCGCCAGTACTGGCGCAATCCGGCCTTCATCACGCTGCACACCATTATCACGAGTGTCTGGGCATGCGTGTTCCTGGTGTGTGGCGCCCTCGTCGCGTTCGCGGTCACGCCCGCAACCGGTCCAGTTCCCATCGCACTGACGGTTGCGGCGTTCATCTTCACCATCATCTTCGAGCAGAAGGGACCGGCATTCCTGGTACTGGAGCGATACCGTCCATACGAGTGGCATGTGCCACTGACGCCAACCGCATCGCTGCAGCAGAACGAGTATGACGTCGCCGTTATTGGCGCGGGCATCGGAGGCCTTGCCTCCGCGGCGCTTCTCGCCAAGCACGGCTACAAGGTCCTCGTGCTGGAGCAACAGTCACAGCCCGGCGGATATTGTCACTCCCTGGAGCGAGGAGAGTTCGCATTCAGCGCGGGAGTCACGGGGATCACGGGGCTCTGGGACAACGGTCCCGTGAAGCGCGTACTGCGCCAGCTCGGCATCTCGCCGGACGGCCGGTTCACTCCCCACAACTGTCGATACGTATACAAGGGACAGAACATCGACACCGGCACCGACCTGTCGTCGATTGTGGCATCCCTTGGCGACGTGTTCCCTGAAGAGAGAGAGAGCATCGGTGGGTTCTATCAGGAGGCAGCCGAGGCGTTCTACCAGCTTCATGAGTACAGCAGCAAGTTCGAGACGCCGCTGCCGGACCATCTCGTCGTGCGACTGATGGGCGACAAGGCGGCGGCGCACCTGCCACGCATCTACCCCGGTCTGTACGACTGGATGGGGAAGACGCTGCAGCAGAAGCTGGACGAGCACTTCCAGAGCGACAATCTCAAGGCACTCGTGGCCGCCGCATCGGGACAGAACGGCACGGCACCGCAGGCGACGACGGGACTGAGAGCGCTGATAGGGTGCCTGGGGCCACAACTTGCAGGCACGTACTTCCCTGCGGGAGGGCCCGGTGCTCTCGCGGCAGCGTTGGCCGGAGCTGTCGAGTCTCACGGCGGCACTGTGATGCTGAACTACCGCGCCGACCGGATACTCACGGACAGGCGACAAGTGCGCGGCGTGCGCTCCGGCGCCGAGATATTCCAGGCCCACGTCGTCGTGTCCAACGTGAATCCGCGCACGTGCGTGCTGCAACTTGTGGAGGCGAGCGAGATAGGTGGACCGTACATCGACTACATCAAGAGTCTGCCGATGTCCCGCTCGGCGTTCATCGTGTACGCAGGCGTCGACGATGACCTGACTTCCTATCCCTCGCTCATCCAGAACATGGACGGCGACTTCACCATCCTCATCAACTCGAACGTCGACGAGCGGCTTGCGCCACGAGGCCGGTCGAGCCTCACACTCATTGCCCCGATGGGCTACCGCGACTTTCCGCCTCGAGACGAGAGAGACTACGAGGATCGAAAGCGACAGTTTGCGGCCCTCCTGCTGCGCAAAGCCGCGGAGGTGATACCGGGGATAGCCGACAAGGTTGTGGTCCTCGATGCCGCGACGCCTCGCACGCTCGAGAGCTACACATCCATGCCGGATGGCGCTCTGTACGGCTTCGACCAGTCCGTTGGCAGCCGGCGACCGCACTTCCGCTCGCCCATCAAGGGACTGTACTTCGCCGGTGCATCCACGTTCCCAGGCGCCGGTGTGGAGTCGGTCATGATGTCCGCCATGCTCTGCGCGAACGACATCGCCGGGTGGGGTCGGGACAGCGACCGGGCGCAATGATGACCGCTGACCTGCCTCCGGCCACGGAGGGGCCGGGACATGGCGATTGAGGTGCTGTCGCTTGAAGGGCTTGCGGCGTTCATCAGGGCGGTGGTGGCAAGTAGCCCCTCCAACCGGCTGGCGCACATAGACGGCAGACCTATGTTCGATACACCCCTGGTTGGAGTCGCCGACGGCGACGATCCTCTCTTTACCAGGTACAAGGTCATCATCGGGTCGCACCACCTCACGCCGCGCGAGGTCCTCTCATCGCTTGTGCCGCGATACGCACAGGGCGCCCCGGTTACCGTCCGCGTACTATGCTGGGTTCTCCCCATCTCCGCACGCACGAAGCAGGACAACGCCGCCATGACGAAGGAACCCTCACAGAGCTGGGCTCACACGCGCCACTACGGCGAACTGTTCAACAACGAGCTTCGAGCCAAGGTCGAACTATACGTGCGCGAACGCGGCGGCACAGCGGTTGCGCCGGCAACCTCCCCGCTGTTCAGGACAGCGCGGGACATGCCCGGGGGACCCTCATCCACGTGGTCCGAGCGGCACGCTCTGTATGCGGCGGGGCTAGGCACTTTCGGGCTGTGCGATGGATTCCTGACTCCGGTGGGGAAAGCCATGCGGTGTGGCAGCATCGTGACCGATGTGCCGCTGCGTGTGACGCCAAGGCGCTATCACTCGCGCACCGAGGCCTGTGCATACCTGGAACGCGGCATGTGCGGGGTTTGCATGGCGCGCTGCCCGGTCGGTGCAATCGGACCGTCCGGCCACGACAAGAACGCCTGTGCGCACTATCAAGATGAAACGCTGCACCCTCTGCGCGACGCGTATGGCGTGCCCATCACCGGGTGCGGACTCTGCCAGACCGGCGTTCCGTGCGAATCAGAGCTTCCGGCTTGACGCCGGTCGGTAACGGAGAATCCGGGTACGAGGTCATCGGTATCTACCAGTAGATACGCACCCTGTCTACGATGCCAAGCGACACCCAACGGCACTCGCCGACGATTTCCCTCTGCATGTCCAGACTGACCCTCCGCGACAGCAATTCGCTGTGCAATTCTTGCGCCTTTCGCGCGTCGGCACTGCCTGCGATAAGAGTGCGGCCAGTCACAAAGGAGTTGTATTGAACCGCAAGGCGGTTGTACTCCGCGAGGTCCGAGACGTAGGACTCCCAGGATTTGGAATACTCCTGGTAGAACTCATAGGAAGGCGACTCAGCCCGGTCAAGGGATATCAGTCCATACTCCAGCCCCGGCCTCACGTACGCAATCCTGTCGTGATCGCACTGTACGCCGCCGAATCCCGGTGACACCGCCACCACAGCGTCCCCACCCGTACAATCGACAAACACCAGTCCACGATCGGACGTGAAGAACGCGTTGAGCGCGTGGCCGATGGTCCGTCCCCGTATGTCCAGCGAGACCCAGGCCGTCCGGATACCGGCAGCGGCAGCGTTGTTGTACAGCGCCTCTGCAAACGCCCCACACATGTACAGGTCTTGAATATACGGACTCCGGTCAGTCGGGTCCTGGCGCAGGAAGTCCATCAGTTCGTGCCAGGCAACGTCGGCTGTGCCTTCTGCCTGCACAAGATGGATGGGGACACCGATGGGGCCGGCTACGTAGGGCGGTTGCACGCCGTAGTGCACCTCCACATCGTCGCCGAGCAGGTCCTTGATGGCCCGAGCCTCCGGGGGCATGGCGAGCTGCACCTGGACGGCAATCACCTGAGGCGAGTTCTGAGCCCCGATTGCCATGACCGAGAAGGTGGCGGTGTGCGTTCCCTGCGGCAGCGCAAGCGTGTCCGCCTTGACGGTTATTATCTGTAGATCAGATTCGATGCTCCCGGACAGCGGCTCGACCGTGAGCCAGGGCACATCGGTAGACACATACCAGTCAAGGCGCCCCTTCCCCTGGTTCCGGATGGCAAGCGCCTGTGGCAAAACACCCGTTCCGGCCTGGTCCTCAAACACGAGTTCACCCGGTGCAACGGAGAGGAAGGGCCGCTGCGGCCAGAGGAGCGGAGTGAGCCCCATGACGAGGACGGCTGCTGCGGTCGCGAAGACGATCAGGCCGACAAGGAGCCTCCGGCGCAGATTCCGCGGCTCGGGGGTCCATTCGCCATCTTCCACACCGGTTGAGCCAGTCTCCCCGGCCGGCGCCAGTCCAGGCAATCGCATCTGGCGGTCTCGCGATCCGTATGCCCGGGCCTCACGCCGGGCGACAAACCCGCACTCCGTCTTCGGGCACCACAGGAGCCCGGTGGCGGCGTCATATTGCATGTCCCCGCCGCAACGAGGGCACGAGAAACCTTTCTCACCCATCAGACACTCTTCAGCCTGGCATGAACCAGAGCCGCCCACAGCCAGACGGACCGGTAAGAACCATCGCGGCAGCGACCCGCGCTGCTTTATCCCTCTCTACCCTGCATGGTATTATAGCGGCTGGTTTTGCCCTGACCATTCCCATACTTCATCCTCAAGGGCGCAATCCCAGTTTCCCTCCTGACACGGGGAAGGGAGAGGGGAGCCTCCCTTCCCCATTCTGCTGTCAAGTCCGGAGTCCAACGGCCACACGCACTGCGCAAGGCCGGAAGTACAAAGAGCGGCCCGCCCGCAACACTCCGCGTAAGTACCGAAGTGCGCCGACGGGCCGCAGGAATGCCACTCTGTCCTGGTTCAGCGCTCGTCTACGAACCCATCACGTCCCGACAGAGCTTGAGGAACTGCGCATCCGTGAGCAAGGTGTGCTGCACGCGCCCCTGCCACTTGACTCTATCGGTGATGTCCTTGACCTGGTCCTCGGTAGCCTTGAGCCCGTGTTGGTCGAGATAGAACTCGATGGTTGCGGCGCCGCTGTTCTTCCCCATGACCAAGTGGTACGGCTCCTGTCCCACTACCTCGGGTACAAACGCCTGGATGGTGACGTCGATGCCAGCGTCCTTGAACTTGCGGTGCAGGTCTGCACCAATGCCCGTCTCCAGTTTGTTCAGATCGCGGCCGACGATGGGCTTGTTTCCAGGGAGGACGCGCCTGGAGATGTTCTCGATAGCGAGCGAAACGCCCGCGATGCCGTCCAGCTTAATGCCGGTCTTGATGCCCGCGAGGAGTTCGAGCGCCATGACAACTTCCTCCGTTGCCACATTGCCGGTCCGGTCGCCAAGGCCGTTGAAGGCAGTGTGGATGACGCTGGCGCCGTTCGCCACAGCTTCGAGTACGCAGGCTACTGCTGTTCCGAACTCATTGTGCGTATGAAACTCAAGCGGCATGTCGGGAAGCCACTCCCGCAGCTTTCTGAAGAGGTAGCCGACCGCACGCGGCGAGGCACAGCCAACGGTATCCACCGCCACCAAGCCAGCCAGCTTCGTCTCTTTGGCGAGTTTCTGGTAGACATCCTTGACGAAGTCCCAGTCGTCGCCCCGCGTCAGGTCCCAGCCCATGAAGATGGTCTTCAACTTGCGCTCGTTCGCGTAGTTGACCGTCGTGATGAGCCGGTCAAGGACCTCTTCCTTCGTGAGTCTGTATGCGGACTCCGTGGCGTAGGGGTTCATGATGTGCTCGAGGATGGCCGTCTTCACGCCGGCCTCAAGCGCCATGTCGATGTCCTTCTTGATAGTACGTACAAACGCAACCGGTTCCGACTTCAGGTTCCGCTTCACGATGCGCTTCATGCCTTCCAGAATCTCCGGGGAGGCTGGAGGCATGCCAATCTCGATGCGATGAATGCCGATATCGCTCAGTTGCTCGGCAATGGCTACCCTCTCCTCAGGGGAGAAAGCGACACCGACGGTCTGCTCTCCGTCTCGAAGCGTAGCATCGTGAATCTGGACGGTCTTGCCCCGGAAGTCCGAAATCACCTCCGGTTCGAAATTGAGCGGGGAGACCCACCACTTGCCGTTCTCGAAGTACTCCTTGCCCTTTAGTCGCTCAACGTTGTAAGCCATGCAATGTCCTCCTTACTTGGCGGCTGTGCCGGCCACTATTATACGCAGATTGGACAGGGCGCCCGCCAATCGAACAGCGGACACAACGCGAGCAAAGGACACCGGGCCGCGGCAACTAATCGCCGAGGACCGTCCTGCAGACGCTCAGGAACTGGGCATCTGTCAGCAGCGCGTGCTGTATGCGCCCCTGCCACTTGACGCGGTCGGTAATATCCTTCACCTGCGCCTCATCCGCCTTCAATCCATACCTGTCCAGGAAGAACTCCACGACTGCGGTGCCGCTGTTCTTGCCAAGCACGAGCCGGACAGAGTCCTGTCCCACGAGAGCGGGGTGAAACGCCTGCATGGTGATGTCGAAGGAGGCCCCCGCAAGTTTGCGGTGCAGATCGGCATCGATTCCCGTCTCAAGGTCGAAGAGGCCACGACCAACGATGGGCTTGTTCGGGGGAACCGTCCGCTGAGAAATGTTCTCAACCATGAGAGAGACGTTCATCATTCCTTCGAACCGTATGCCGGTCGAGACGCCATGTCCCAGTTCCAGCATGATGGCCACTTCCTCGGTCGCAGCATTGCCCGTGCGGTCGCCAAGTCCGTTGAACGCCGTGTGCACCACTCCGCACCCGGCGGCCACGGCCTCAATGATGCCCGCGTTGGCCATACACATATCGTTGTGGGTGTGGAATTCGAGTGGAACACCCGGAAGCAGCGCAGCCAGCTTGCGGAAGATGAAACCGACAGCACGCGGGTTTGCCACACCAAAGGTATCCACCACGACGATACCGTCCGGTTTCGCATCCCGAACGATGGTTGTGTACACGTCCTCTACGAAATCCCAGTCGTCCCCACGGGTGAGGTCCCACCCCAGGAAGACCACCTCCAGACCCCGCTCTTTCGCGTACGCGATGCCCTTCACTACCCTTTCCTTGACCTTCTCCCTGTCGAGGCCGTATGCGCCCTCACACGCGTAGGGGTTCATGATATGCTGCAACACGACCCGACTGAGGCCACAGTCGACGACCATGTCGACGTCGGCCTTGAGCGTTCGAGCAAACCCATACAGCCTGGCATTGAGGCCATGTGCGACGATACGCCGCATGCCCTCCCGGACCTCTTCAGATACCGGGGGCAGTCCCACCTCGATGCGTGGCACCTGCAATTCATCCAGCGCCACGGCAATCTCAACGCGCTCTTCCGGAGAGAATGCCACGCCAACGGTCTGCTCGCCATCACGGAGCGTGACGTCATGCAGCACAACCGACCGCCCCTGAAAGGGAGCTGCCACCTCCGGTTCAAGATTCACCGGCGACATCCACCACTTGCCGGCGCGGTAGTTTGGCTGCCGCCTCAATCGCTCGATATCGTACATCCAGATGACCTCCTGAACCGTCCAATACGCGATACAACTGCTTCGCTACGCGTACCGGGGACACGAATCGCGACAACGCAATAGTCGCACACGGAATCGGGCGAACGGAGCGGAGCACCCTGTCTAGCCCAGCTCAACCGAGCTGTCATTGTCGAGGAAGAGCTTCACGGGTCCGCTCCGGCCGTGCGCCACTATGCGGGAACGCGAACCAACAATGCTGTCCTCGACGACAACCGGTCCGGTCACCTGCGTCCCCTCCATCAGGATGGAGTTGGTAACCGACGCGCCTTCGACCGTCACTCCCACGCCCAGGCTGACATTCGGCCCGATGCAGCAATCCCTCAGCACGCAGCCGCGGGCAATCGACACGGGGTCGACAATCTCACAACTCTCGACTGACACGTCAGCAGCCACGCCCGTCTGGCATGCCGCCAGTCCCGCCACGGCCACGCGCTGGTCCGTCGCCGATGAGCCGAGCAGAACCCGGTTTGCTTCGAGGATATCGTCCTTCGTGCCCGTGTCCAACCACCACCCCTTCAACTCGTGGCTGACGACGATCTTGCCCATGTCCAGCAGCTTCTGAATGGCGTCCGTGATTTCCAACTCCCCGCGCCACGATGGGCCGATGTTATCGATGGCGTCATGAACGTCACGCGTGAAGACGTAGGCGCCAACCAAAGCGAGGTTGCTCTTCGGTTCCCTGGGCTTCTCCACGAGGCGCACCACCCGTCCCTGAGCATCCAGTTCGGCTACGCCAAAACGGCGCGGGTCAGCAACCGCCCTGAGCAGAACCAGACCGTGAGGATGACTCTCGGCGAACCCGGCGAGCAAAGGAGCGACGCCTCCCTCGATGAGGTTGTCACCCAGGAACATGAGAAAGTCAGAGTCTCCCAGGAACTCACGAGACATCTTGACTGCATGGGCAAGTCCCCCCGGCACTTCCTGAACGATGTAGCTGATACTCAAGCCCCACTTCTCACCATCGCCGAGGCACTCCCGGATGCGATCTCCGGAGTCCGGAGAGATGATGATGCCGACATCCCGGATGCCCGCGTCCGCAATCTGCATTAGAACGTACGAGAGAATCTCGCGATTGCCGACCGGTATCAGGTGCTTCGGCGTCGAGTACGTGAGAGGCCGCAACCTCGTTCCTTTGCCCGCACACAGCACGATTGCTTTCATCGTTGGCTCCCTGACACGCACGCCTCAACGGCAGCGGACGCCGCAACGAACAAAGTGCCTGCGAGAGGCGGCGTAGCGTTCAGCAAGTCTAGTGAATCAGGGTGACAGGGTCAATGCCGCAAGAGCAACTCACACATCGTGGTTCCGGCAATCGTTGGTCAACTCACAACCGGACGGGTATAATCGAACGGCAGGCTCCGCGGCAGTTCCGCACGCAGGGAGGTAAAGGACGAATGGGACGACTGCTGATAGTCTCGAATCGTCTGCCGGTGACGGTGCACCGGCGACGAGGACAAATCCACTTCGAGCCAAGCGCCGGGGGACTGGCCACCGGGCTCTCCTCCTTCTACCGCACCTACAACGCGCTGTGGATCGGCTGGCCCGGAATCGACCGCCAGGAAGGTGGAACGTCGAAGGAAGAGATCACGGAGAAGCTGCGCGCAGAGAGCTGCTATCCGGTGTTCTTGTCCCAGAAAGAGGTCGACGAGTACTACGGCAAGTTCTGCAGCGCCACCATATGGCCGCTGTTCCACTACTTCCCACAGTACGCCACGTATTCAAAGACCTCGTGGCAGGCATACGAGCGGGCCAACCGCACATTCTGTGACGCTATCGTAGACGTGTGGGAGCAGGGCGACACCATCTGGGTGCACGACTTCCACCTGATGTTGCTGCCCCGGATGCTGCGCGAGCGCCTGCCCGATCCGACGATAGGCTTCTTCCTGCACATCCCGTTTCCCTCGCTGGAACTCTTCCGGTTGCTCCCGTGGAGAACCGAATTGATAGAGGGAATTCTGGGGTCCGACCTTGTCGGTTTCCACACATGGGAGTACGCCGGGCACTTCCTCGCGAGCGCACGCTTCCTGCTTGGATACGACTCCTGGATGGGGAAGATAACAGCTGGCGACAGGGTATCCAGGGTCGACGCGTTCCCAATGGGTATCGATTACGAGCGGTTCGCAGGAACGGCAGTCAAGCCGGAGGTTGAGAAGGAGGTCGAGAAGCTGGATCGCAGCTTCAGAGACAGGAAGGTCGTGCTGTCGGTGGACAGGCTCGACTACACGAAGGGGATTCTGCGCAGGCTCGAGGCCTTCGGTCTCTTCCTCGACCGTAACCCCCAATACCGGGACAAACTGACCTTCGTGCTCGTGGTGGTGCCGTCACGCACGATGGTTGCACGGTACGCGCTCCTCAAGAGACAGATAGATGAGATGGTCGGCTCCATCAACGGGAAGCATGGCGGCATCGGCTGGACACCCATCTGGTACATGTACCGATCGGTGCCCTTCCAGCAACTGGTGGCATTGTACCGACGGGCGGACGTGGCGTTGATTACACCGGTGCGCGACGGCATGAACCTGGTAGCCAAGGAATACCTCGCATCAAGGGTAGACGGACGCGGCGTACTGATTCTGAGCGAAACCGCAGGCGCTGCCAAGGAGCTTGGAGAGGCACTGACAATCAACGTCAACAACGATGACGACATCGTCACCGCTCTGGAAACTGCGCTGACGATGACCGACGCGGAACAGGCGGAGCGTCTACACATCATGCAGCGGAGGCTGCGGCGTTACAACGTGCAGCGATGGGCTGAGGACTTCATCGAGGCGATGCAGACAACATCGAAGTTGCAGGAGGAGATGAGCGTCAGGACGCTCGGAATACAGTCGAGGCGCAAGCTGGTGAAGTGCTACCAACAGTCCCAGCACAGGTTGTTGCTCCTCGACTATGACGGAACTCTCGTGCCGTTCGCTTCGAGGCCATCCAGAGCAATCCCTACTCAAGAAGTGCTCGAACTGCTGGCGGCTCTGTGCAGCGACGAACGGAATGAAGTGGTCCTCACCAGTGGCAGAGACCGTGCGGCGCTTGACAACTGGTTCGGGCACCTTGCCATCAGCATGATTGCCGAGCATGGCGTGTGGTTGAAGTCGAAGGACGACGGAGCATGGGAGATGATAGAGCCGCTGACCGCCGAGTGGAAGGACGAGGTGCGGCCAGTCCTGGAGGTCTATGCCGACAGGACTCCGGGTTCGTTCGTTGAAGAGAAGGACTTCTCACTCGTGTGGCAATACCGGCGCTCCGACTCACGATTGGGCGAACTCCGCGCCCGCGAACTGGTTGCGCACCTTGAAGGACTGACAACGAACCTCAATCTGCAGGTTCTCGAGGGCAGCAAGGTGGTCGAGGTGAAGAACTCGGGTGTGAATAAGGGACGGGCCGCGATGAAATGGTTGAAGAACGCGGAGTTCGACTTCGTCCTCGCAATCGGCGATGACTGGACCGATGAGGACACATTCAAGGCGCTGCCCGAAGAGGCGTGGTCAATCAAAGTGGGGCTGAGCAGCACGGCCGCCAGGTATAACCTGCCGTCGCAGGCCAGGGTGCTTCACGTGCTGCGTGAACTGCTGTCCACGGACGCTTAGGCGCCCCTATTCAGCAGTCCCGGCAGGCCCTGAAGAGAGCGAGGAGCACCGGATAGAGGAAGGCGCGCCATGTTCACCACACCGGCCCCAGGGCAGCCGTGGCACAGCAACGTCGCACGACCACCGGGTTGCGGTGGCGCTAGAACGGCCGGACGCGCCCGGCTACCGCAAGCAGGCCAATAACGACCAGGATGATACCGACCACCGCCTGCAGGAAAGCAGGCACAAGCAACACGAGTATGCCCAGGACGAGCACCAGCACGCCGAACAGCACGTTCCTGTCCACGCTTCACCTCCGTTGCGCACACGGATTCGTGAGGGACTTCGTCCCGAGCCCTCCAACCCTCCTCCCCACTTTCCCGCGCGTCGTATAGAGGGTATAACGAAAGAAAGGTCACATAGGCCGATGGTGCGACTCGCTGTCGCACGCGGTTCTCCCGCCGGGTGCTTGCGTCCTGCCGTAGAAGTCCCACGGTACTCCGAAGGGCTGCGAATCCTGCGCCTGAGACTCAAGCGCGTCGGGCTCCTGCAACGCTATCTCGCGACGCAGAGTCTCGATGGCGATCTGCCGTGCGACCGAGGTCAGCACCGATGGGTCTCCCTCATTCGCCGCCGCATCGGTCGCCTCGTTGAGCCGTGTCATGTCTGAGACGAGCAGACTGGTGAAGACGATGTGAACAGACTCGCCGACATCGTAGCGCGATTGAAGGCGCTGCACCGCATCGCGTACCTCTTGCCGCAGCACCGCGAAGTAGCCGGCTGCCGACTCCCCGGAGCGTGAAAGCCGGCCGACCGAGTATGCCAGCCGCAGGAAGGAGCGCTCAAGCTCGGCGTCCAGCGACGTGCCGGCATCCGTGTGCGGGAACGCAACGCCGAGAACATGCCTGACTTCCGGGCGAAGCATCCTTCCCTCCCGCCGCGTCTGCCCTGCGCAGAGCGACAACGTAGGCTCAGTCACCGCGGGTCACCGCCACCCGTGTCCGGGATTGCGGCATCGCATCTAGGTACGACACTCGACAGCCGGTACGAGGAACACCGGCACCGGCGATCTTCGCAGGAGCTTGTCGACGGTGCTGCCCAGGAGCCACCTGGTGACGCCCGATCGCCCGTGTGAACTCAGGACGACGATGTCAACACCGTTCTTCTCGACGTAGTCGAGTATCACTTCGGCCGCGGGCCCTACAAGAACAACGTTTGTGACCTTGCTCTTCTGCAGAGCGAGCGAGTTCTTCACTTTGTCGAGGTACAGGAACGCAGCCTTTGTTGCCCTCTCCTCGGCCGCCTTCACACCTGCGCTTCCCATATAGGCCATGGTCTGAGACGTGACCGGTTCTATGACGCTCAGAAGAACCACTTCCGGAATGGCGCGCGTCGTGGAGATCTCTTTGACGTGGTCGAGAACGCACTCCGCGAAACCCGACGTGTCCAGGGGCACCAGCATCTTGTTGTACACTCCATCCCTCCTCAACATTATGTCTCGTCCAGTGGCGCGTAGGACCTCGCGCTCGCCACCGGACGGCTACACCCAACAAGACCACGGACCGGATGCCTGCTCACCGGTAATGATACCAGTATCCGCGCGGCCTTCAAGCCCGAAACCGTGCCCGCGCGGCGTGTCGGTTACCCGCGGCCAAGTTGCGTCCGAAGCGGGCCTGTAGTACCTTCTCGTTCACTACGGACAGACGGGGCCGCAGTAGCCACACGGTGGACACGCGGCAGCCATCGCCACGGGGAGACACATGACAACAAGAGATGAGGCTGAGAAGCTGGTAGGACTCGCGAAGGAGTACTACGTATCCGGATTCGGGCGGGGCGAGGATTTCTACGGGCGGCCCGGGTCAATAATAGAGTCCGCTGATGGCCACTACGCCATCGACATCTTCGGCAACCGGCTGCTAGACACCGAGACGTGCGCCTCAGCCTGCTACCTCGGCTTCGGCCGGCCGGAGGTGATGGATGCTCTCAAGGCGGAGATGGCGCGCATGCCATCGACCACCCCGCTGTTTGTGCCGACGGCGCCGTTGTTGAGACTTGGCGAGAAGCTGGCTTCCATCTCGCCGGGGAACCTCAAGTACAGCGTATTCGGTGCCAACGGGACGGATGCGACCGAAGGTGGCGTCAAGATTGCGCGGCAGTACTGGAAGGCCCTCGGGAAGTCGGGAAAGTACAAGGTGCTGCACCGCGTTCCGGGAGACTACCACGGGATGAGCCTCGCGATGGTGAGCGCCAGCGGGCACACGTTCCGCCGCTCGCCATATGAGCCGTTGATGACGGGGTTCATCTCGTTCCATGCGCCCTACTGCTACCGCTGCCCATTCGAGAAGAGCCTGCCGGACTGTCGCCTGTTGTGCGCGCGCGAACTGGAGAGGGTGATTCAGTTCGAGGATCCGGAGACCATATCGTGCGTAATTACCGAGAACACCAACACAGGCCTCGGCATCGTGACGCCGCCGCCCGGATACATGCAACTCATCAGGGACATCTGCACCAGGCACGGCGTGCTGCTTATCGCCGATGAGATAATCACCGGTCTGGCAAAGACTGGCGCGTGGTTCGAGTCGGAGAAAGAGGGCTTCGTGCCTGACATTCTCTGCATCGGCAAGGCCATATCCGCGGGGTGTGGCGCCCTTGCCGTGACGCACGTGAGTGAGAGCATCGGCAAAGTCCTCGTAGAGTGCTCCAACGTGCACCACGGCTTCACCTACGGGGGACTGGGATACCTGGCCGCCGCGGGGCTCGCCGGCATCGCCTACGTTGAAGAACACGGCCTGCTCGCCCGGGCACGGGAAATCGAGCAGATCATGGTGGCCCGGTTCAAATCGCTCGCAGCACAATCGCGAGTGGTCGGCGACGTCAGGGCGACCGGCGCCATTCAGGGCATCGAGCTGGTGATGGACAAGGATACGAAGGCCAAATTCGCGGACCCGAAAGCGGTCGCCTCATTCGTCGGCGCGGTCGGCCGCGAACACGGGGTGCTGCTCAACTGCCAGTTCCCGCACTACGGCAATATCATCACGATGTACCTGCCGCTCACCATCACAAACAAGGAACTGGACCTGGTGTACGATTCCATCGAAGACGCGGTACGGCGCGTCGAGAAGACATACGCCTGAGGACACTCCCGATTCTCAACGAGGTCCGGAGTCGCATCGTTCGCCGGCAGTGGACTCCGAAGGGTGGATGCGTGTCTCCGCATTCGCGGCCATGCGCCGCAGGTAGTCATCGACGGCGCGAACCTCGTCAACGCTGAAGTTGCTGGTGAGGCTCGTCTCCCATTCGCTCATGGCGTCGATGACCGAAGGCACGAGTGCCTTCGCCTTCTCCGTCAGGGCGAGACAGTAGCTGCGCCCGTCGGCAGGGGAACGCCTCCGGGACACATAGCCAAGTTGCACCAGCCGCTTCACGGCGTGCGCCACCGTCGTCTTGTCGAGGCCGGACTCCTCGCGCAGGTCTTCCTGGCGCAGCCCTTCATCCTCGTGCAGGCGACACAGCAGCGGCAGCAGCCGCGGTTCGACATCGAGGCCGCTGAAGTGCTCACGCAGGAATGCGAGCCGCCCGCGATGAATGACCCGAAACCACCTATGATGCATCGACACCGCAGGACTCCTCAGCCAACCGGGCTGCGTGCCGACGCTTCAGGTCGCGCAACTGCGGCAGCACCATGAACAACACCAGCAAGAACGCCAGCACGTCGGCCACGGGAGTAGCGAGCCAGATTCCATCTGCCTGCAGGAAGCGCGGCAGGACGAGCACGAGGGGGATGAGGAAGATTACCTGGCGCGATGTTTGTGCCACGAACGTCTTCATCACCATGCCGAGAGACTGGAACACCGTGGAGCCGACAATCTGGAATCCAACAAGGAAGAATGCGAAGAACGTGAGACGGCCCGCATGGACTCCTTCGGCGATGAGAGCAGCGTCGGTGGTGAAGATGCTCATGACCGGCCGGGGAAACAGCATGAACACGAGGAACGCGGCCACGGCGAAGAGCGTTGCAGCACCCAGCGAGTACTTCGTTACTTCCAGCGCCCGGTCGAACCTGCGCGAGCCGTAGCTGAAGCCGAGAATCGGCTGCAACCCCTGGGCGATGCCAATCAGCGGCATAGACAGAAACTGCATGGACCTGTTCACGATGCCAAAAGCGGCGATCGACACGTCGCCGCCGTAGAAGGACAGCGCCCGGTTGATGATGAGCACGATGATACTGGCTGCCCCCATCCTGATGAACGAAGGAAAGCCGACAGATAGAATCTCGCCCGTCACTCCACCATCGGGCCGAAGTGCGCCGAGCCGAAGTCGGAGAGTGCTCCGACCAGACATGAAGTACCGGGTCACGTAGATACTGGTAATTGCCTGGGATATAACCGTGGCGATGGCGGCGCCGCGCACCCCCATGTCCAACCCGAATATGAACAGGGGGTCGAGTACTATATTGAGTCCGGCGCCGAGCATCATGTTCATCATCGCCACGCGTGCGGCGCCTTCCGCCCTGGCGAGGTTGTTGATGGCCATGGGGTACAGAGAGAAGACCGCGCCAATCAGAATGATGTCCACGTAACCCCGGGCGTACGGCTCAACCGCGGCTGATGCGCCGAAGGCGCGGACAAGCGCCGCACTGGTCGGGATTCCCACGGCGCTGATGACCAGCCCGAAGAACAAAGACAGAGTGACTGCATTCCCGAGCGTGCGTTCAGCCCGCTCCGTGTTGTTCGCCCCCAGGCTGCGTGACACTACTGACGCGGCGCCGATGCCCACCATGAAGCCGAGCGCCATCATCACCATCATCACGGGGAAAGCGATGGTGACACCCGCGATGGCCATTGAGCCAACACCTCTGCCGATGTAGATGGTGTCCACAATGTTGTAGAAGGCCATGGTGAACATGCCCGCCATGGCAGGGAGCGAGAGGGTCCAGAGGAGCTTCCGAACGGGGAGGTTCGCCATCATGTCCTGCCGCGCTGCTGCATCGCTCGCAGGTTGTACGGTCTGCATGGGGACCGAAGTGTAGCAACGAACTAGTTGTCATGACAACTATCTCATCGCTTGCCCGGATGGGCACAACCGCAGGACTCAGCAGGGAAAACTCTCGGCGCGGAACTTCACCGCCGCCCCTGGCGCGCTCATGCTGCACAACGATGGGTTCGGGCGCCCCGCGGGTGGCATTGCGGCACGGGGGATTTGACAAACGTCAACAAATGGTTGTAGATTCACGGCGCATACCGGTCCACCAGGAACGGCGGCCCAGCTGCGGACCCCAACGCGGACCAGTGACAATGCGATGAGACCGAAACAAGAGCGCCTCTGGTCGGCACATATCCTTCCTCTCGTTGCACTTGCGGCTCTTGGAGCCGCGCTGCTCCCATCCAGCGCGCTTGCCCAGTCATGCTACGGGGGCTACTGCGGCAGCGGTGACGGCGCCGACGGCGATGCCAAGGTTGAAGTCACCGTTACCATTTCCGTGAGTCCCGCGAACGCGGGTACCGTGCTCGTCAACAACACAGAGCCCAAGAGTGGAGTGTTCACGGCCTGGCAGGGAGATTCCCTCGTGCTGGAGGCGATTCCGAACGACGGGTACGTCTTCGATCGATGGAGCGACTGGTTCAGCGAGAGCAGTAGCAGTGTCGAGGCGCCTATCTATAATCACAAGACACTCACGGCGCACTTCGTCAAGGACTCCGATGAGCCGGCAAACGTCGAGGTAGAGGACTCGGAGTGGCTTCCGAAGGGAACGGTAGCGCTCGACAAGCGCGGAAACACGCTCGCCGATGTCTCCGTGGAATTGCGTTTGCCCAGGGCGCTCCCCTCCAGCGGGGTGCTTGTCAGCGACGTATACGATTTCAAGCCCGATGGCGCGACGTTTGACCCACCTATACCGCTCTCGCTGCCATACGATGCGGGAAGCCTGCCCGCCGGAACGGATGAGAACGCGCTGGCCATTGCGACGTTTGACTCCGCGCTCCAGGACTGGGTGCTCCTGCCGTCAGAAGTGAACGTCCAGGACTCGGTGGTAGTCACCCAGGTCACCCACTTCAGCGAATACGCGATAGTCGCGCCGATGCCGATGCTGCCCGGAAGCGTTCCTCTGGTCACTCCCGGATTCAGTTTCAGTTCGCTCACCGTAACCCCAGGCACGGCCTACCAGGGACAGGACATCACGGTGAACGTAGTGGCCAGTTACGTGGGCTCCAACGCCCAGGCGCGCACGCGCATGTTCGTGACGCTTGACGGAGAGGTCGCGGACGAGACCGAGATAGTACTGTCGCCAGGAGACAACGTCTTCGTGAAGTTCACGGTGCAACCGCCGAAGGAAGGCACCTACACCGTCGAGGTCAATGGGCTCAGCGAAACCGTCGTCGTAACGGGTGAGGCGATGCCGCAGGCCCTCACTCAGGCCATAGCCCTGACCAATCAGGACGGGTTCAGACCATTGGACATCGGCTCCCCATCCCTGTTGTCAAAGTGGAGGTACGCGGCCTACGCCGGAGTCGCACTTGTAGGGCTGCTGATTCTTGGGTCGCTGCTCAGGGCGTTCAAGCGCCGAGTCCTCCGCTACCGCTACGACCTGTAGGAGTCCGAGGGCCCCGCGGTGCCCCGCATCTACGTCACAACGCCACTATCCTTTGACGTTTTCACTCGTCGCATCCCACATGCGGCGTCGGTTCTCGTCGCGCACAGTCATCACAAGGGAGGCGTCCGCACCGATAGCATCACATATGACAGTGAGGACGTCATCCTCGGCCGGCGGACAGCCTAACGCCATCGGACCACTCTCCTCGTGAGCTGCGCTGCACTCCCCTATCACCACCACCGCACCCTCAATCTCGACATCCTCAGGCGCACCCACCAGTATCGTGAGGTCCTTCATGCTCTCACCGTACCCGGCGTCGTGAACGTAGCGCACCGCACTCACCAGTTCGGCCACACATCCGCCGCAGAAAGACGGCCCGGCCACAATTCTCACGTTCGGATACCGATCCATGAAGACATCAAATGCAGGACGGAACTGCTGTGCGTGCGCCTCAAGGGATTCACCAACCACCTCGATATCGGAGAAGTCCCGTACTTCCCCCGGGCGTGCCATCAGCTCACGCAGGTAGAACACGGAATAGGGATGGATACCCATCAGCGCACAGCCCACGACATCCGCGGCAAGTGCATCCCTCCCCGCCAGAATGAGCCCCATCATGCGGGCATCCTCCGGAGAGCGCCATAGCCCCTCCATCGCGACACTGGCATCGATCACCGCGTACGAAGGCCGCAGCACAGAAAAGTAGTCGACCAGCGCGTTGTTTATCCCCAGCATGTGACCTGCACGCTTCTCAGTGCCGACCAGACAGCCCCACATGTTCTTGAGGGAGATGGTGGCATTGGTACGGTTATGCGTCTTCAGCACCGGCACGCTTATGACCACATCGCTCTCGAGTATCGTCTTGGCCACCAGTATGCGGTCCATCGCCCGAGGCTCGGGCACTTCCACGGCAACCGGCTCATCGCAGTTCAAGTTGACGCATGGCACGCCCAGTCTCTGCGCCACCGCGCGGGTGCCGCTCATACTCAGAATCTCCTCTGTACTCAAAGCTCCATCGTCGTAGCCAACGGCAGTTCCCTCCGCAATGACCACCGATGCCGGGTTGAGGTCAAGCACCAGTCTGGTGACAGCCTCGGTTGCCCGTGCATCCGTGATTGCGCCGCTACCGGAGAGCGCTCTGCGCGCCAGGTTCGGCTTCACGACAACCTTTGAGTCTCTCTTCACAAGCTCAGGCAATCCTCCGGCAAGCTCGACCGCCTCACGGACGGCGCTGTCGAAATCGCAATTGGCAATCCTGGTGATACTCACTCGCTGTTTCATCTGATCCTCCCGAGGTGGTCTTAGTTTGACATATCCAGATGGTTGCCCGGGACCCGAACAAGGCCTCTCACTCCCCGATGGCTTTGACTACGACGCGCTTCCTCCGCCTTCCGTCAAACTCGGCATAGTAGACCTGCTGCCACGGGCCGAGGTCCAGCTCGCCCGCAGTGATGGGAACGATGACCTCGTGATGGATGAGCAGGCTCTTCAGATGAGCATCGCCGTTCGTCTCTCCCGTCTGATGATGGCGATAGTCCGGGCGAGCCGGCGCGAGTTTCTCGAGCCACTCGTCGATATCTTCGATGAGCCCCGACTCTGCATCGTTCACATACACGCCGGCGGTGATGTGCATCGCCGAAATGAGGACGAATCCCTCGCGAATGGCACTGGACCTGACTATCCTCTCAACCTCCGGCGTGACATTGACGTAATCATGTTCGTGCGCTGTGTTGAACCACAGATATTCGGTATGTGCTTTCACGGAAACCTCCGGACTCGCGGCTTCAGAGGACCACATAGTAGCTTGACGAGCCACCACATGTCGACACGCACGCCCGACCGTTCGGGCTGCGGTATAGTATCGTCGAGCGTGGCCGCACCCGAGGGAAGCAGTAGATGAGCATCACCGTCATCGCCATGTCTGATTCGCACGCATCCACACTGCGTGAACTTCCGGCGCGACTGTGCAGCGCTCTGAGCACGGCCGACATTATCGTCCACGCGGGAGACCTCACGGAGATGTCGCTTCTCCTGGAATTGCGAGCAAAGGGGCAGACCGTCGCTGTCGCGGGCAACATGGATTCCACCGCCGTGAAGATTCACCTGCCACACCGGCAACTCTTCACCGCCAACGGCAGAACGATCGGGGTCGCGCACGGCTCCGGAGCGCCCACCGGCATCGCGCAACGCGTGCGAGCGCTGTTTCCGGAGAATCCGGACCTCATCATCTTCGGCCATTCCCACGTGC
>Ga0351917_1034_pt1 | contig 70233 bp, 70 predicted proteins | sample TotcelHT113001N4_FD_206834 | JGI IMG/M metagenome (GOLD analysis project Ga0351917, IMG submission 206834) | Enriched cells from coal bed in the Powder River Basin, Montana, United States - Total cells T11 rep1 HSBNCT.T11.300.1.N4 ...
AAGAGGGGGCATCAAGGAAGAAAATGCCACCAGAATCAGTTGAATTAAAGAACTCATTTGGAAACATTGGCTATGGAGGTCCTCAACCTCCAAAGGGTACAGGTGACCACCCCTATGTATTCAGCATCTATGCCTTAAGCGTGGAGAAGCTTGATTTGGGGGTTAATACATCTCTCCCTGTCTTTAAGAAGGCATTAGAGGGAAAAACACTGGGGTCAACAACACTCACAGGAAAATATGGGCGTTAGGTTGCGGGGGAGCAATCATTGACAGATTTCCCGTAAGATATTCAGTGATATCTTCTTGCAACTGGATGCAGAAATTATTGTTGGCCACAATCAGTTGGGCTTGGAGGTAACAAGAGGCGGCTGTTAGTTGCTAGAAAAGGTGGGAGAAAAACGTGATTTCTCATGAAACCGTAATCCGTGAGTAATCATTTTCTTATAAAAACGTAGAATGACAGCAATAGGAGGAATTATGGCATCGATAGAAAGAGTTGCAATACTTACAGGAGGGGGTGACGTGCCCGGCCTGAACGTTGCGATCAAGGCCGTGGTAATGCGTGCCCACGCCCACAATATTGAAGTAATAGGCATACGCAGGGGCTGGAAGGGCCTTCTGTCTATCAATCCGGATGATCCGGAAACCTTCGCCAAATGGACAATGCTGCTCAGCGTTGACCGTGTCCGCACTATTGATCGTACCGGCGGTACAGTATTGCACACGTCCAGGACCAATCCGGGCAACATCAAGGAGGACGAGGTACCAGAATTTGTGCCTCAGGAAACTCGCCGTCCTGCCACCGGAGGTAGAGTGGATTGTACACACCACATCATCCGGGTTCTTGACTTTCTGTCTGTAGATGCGGTGATCGCTATCGGGGGCGACGACACATTGAGTTATGCGTGCCGTCTCCATAAGGAGGGGGTACAGATCGTTGCCATTCCAAAGACAATGGATAACGACGTCTTCGGGACGGATTTCTGCATCGGTTTCTCAACGGCTGTGACGAGGTCTGTGGATGCCATCCATGCCCTCCGAACTACAGCCGGGTCCCACGAGCGCATCTGTGTTGTGGAGCTCTTTGGTCGCAACTCAGGGGAGACATCGCTCTTCGCTGCCTATCTTGCCGATGTAGACAGGGCCATCATTTCAGAGGTTCCGTTCAACATGGAAAAACTGGCACGCTTCATCGTGGGGGACCGGGAGAACAATCCTTCCCATTACGCGATCATGACCATATCCGAGGGGGCTCACTTTGAGGAAGGCACAGCCTTCGAGAGCGGCGAGGCAGACGCATACGGACACAAAAAGCTCGGGGGCATTGGCAATGAGGTAGCCCAGCAGATCAAACAGAGAACAGGCATCAACATCATTTACCAACAACTGGCATACATCATGCGATCTGGAGCGCCTGATTCCCTTGACCGAATGGTGGCAGTCTCATACGGCAACCTTGCCCTGGACCAGATCGCCATGGGACACACGGGTAGAATGGTAGCCCTTCAGCAGGGTATTTACACCACGGTACCCCTTGACCTTGTGGTAGCTGCAAAGAAACAGGTGGACATAACAGCCCTGTATGATCACGAGAACTACCGTCCAAAGGTAAGAGACACACTCGGCAAACCCATGTTTTTGTATTGATGGAAGCTAAACCAGCATACATTCACGCAGAGCGCTATAGGTATCCGGCAAGACAGCCCGCTCTCCGTTTACAGTTTTAATTACACTTTTTGCTCCATTGCTCCCCAACGCCCAAGTACCGCAGCAAAGAACCGTGACCCCATATTCGTCCTCCCCATGAAGGGCATCGAGTGGGTCTCGCCTATGGGTAGCCCGATGCGGTAAAGCTCCTTTACATCAACAGCAGAGTATAGTATCAATTAAGAGTGTTTCTGGAGGGGGACATTCCCAAAAGACTCTTCTCGTGCCGGCAAGCGTAAGGGATGCCTCCTAACCTTTATGTCATACCAATTTGGATTCAAAGATAGCACCCGCAAGCGGGTACCCGGGCGCCGAGGAGGAAGCGACGGAGGCAACAAAGTTATATGAATGAAGGCAAATTGGTGCCTTATCCATCACTTAAGACCGGGGAAGCCAGTACTGCTCCCTTGAATATGGAAAGGTCATCGATCAGTTCGGCATGAAGACGCCAATGAGCAGAAAGGGTATTCATTCAAAAGACAAGAGGTGAAGTTATGGTAGGGCCAGAACAAATCGTTCCAGAAAAAAAAGAAGACGGGAAAAAGGCATTGGATTTTGTTAATATCGTAAAAGCTTTAAGAGTTTTGGTGACAAAAGAAGAATTCCCTTATGGCAGAATCACCAAGCTGTTAGGGATGGCTCAAAGACATGGTGATTGTTTTTGCGAAAGCTGCCAGGAAGAAAGAAAAAAGGAAAATCAGAGATTTAGTCGGTCTTTATCAAAAATAGTGCGGTTTAGGCAAGAGTATTATGATGCCGGACGTAATGGCGAGTTTGAGGAAATTGTTAAGATTGCCAGAAAAGGAGCGGAACTCCTCTTTTCCCTTCAGCGAGCAGGCTTGGATGACGCTGAATTGATAAGGGCAATAATAAAGATATATCGAAAAAAAGTAATATTTATTTGATGTGCTGCAAACGGCCTATGTGTTTAGGTCGTTTTTTTTGTTAATCGAAAAGCGCTGTTCGTAAAATGTAAAAGCCTCATAGAAGAACGCAGTTTTGTTCTGTCACTCCCAAGGCTCCGCTTTACTCCGGGCCTAATCTTGCTTTTTTTGCGATGAGGGTTAAAGTTACCAATTAATATTCTATTTTTAGGGTGCATATGTAACACGCAAGCTTCGGAAGGACTCGGACTGTGCAAAAAAGGGTGAAAACGTGAAACAACAGGCAAAAGGCACTCAGCAGGAACCGAATGAGACTCCGCAAGAAAGGACCCCCTCCGAGCCGGATAAGGGCAGCTTTCCCATCGTCGGCATTGGCGCTTCTGCCGGTGGTCTGGAGGCGCTGGAACAGTTCCTGGGCCACGTACCCGCCCAAAGCGGCATAGCCTTTGTCATAATCCAGCACTTAGATCCCACCCACAAGGGAATTATGACGGAACTCCTCCAGCGCACAACCGCCGTCAAGGTCCTTCAGGCAAAGGACCGCATGAAGGTCGAATCTGACCACGCCTACATAACCCCCCGAACAAAGACATGTCCATACTGCACGGGGTCCTCCACCTCTTCGAACCTTCTGCCCCTCGGGGACTTCGCCTTCCCATTGATTTCTTTTTCCGCTCCCTGGCTGATGACCGGAAAAAGAAAAGCGTCGGCGTTATCCTCTCGGGCATGGGCTCAGACGGCACTATGGGCCTTCGGGCCATCAAAGAAAAGGCCGGTTTGGCCCTGGTCCAGGAGCCTTCCTCCGCCAGGTTCGACAGCATGCCCAGAAACGCGATCGATGCAGGCCTTGCCGACATTGTGGCCCCGGCTGAGGAACTGCCCGGAAACCATGTCCCGGACAGAGAATGACTGGGAAAACCTCATGAACAGCCCGGACATCGCTACGCTCTTTCTGGACAATGAACTGTGTGTACGTCGGTTCACCACCCGGGCAACGAAGATCTTCAAACCGCTTCCGGGCGACGTGAACCGACCCATCACGGACCTTGCGACTGACCTGAACTACCCGGAGATGGCCACGGACGCAAGGAATGTGCTGAAGACGCTTATTTCTGTAGAGAAAGAGGTCGCTACCGGCGACGGACGCTGGTTTGCCGCGCACGTCATGCCTTACCGCACGCCGGACAACAGGATAGACGGTGTAGTGATCACCTTTATCGATATCACGGTAGCCAAAACCCTGGAAGCAAAACTGCGCGAAGCTTTGCTAATGCAAAGAAAGGAAAGCGATGAAGAAGGGCAAAAATACTAAGACAGGTGCCCTTATCCTGCGACGTCGGACTGAGGAACGATTAGCTAGTGTCCGTCCGGAAACCCCTGATCTGGAACAATTCCCGCCCCGGTCACGCTCGTAAACCAGGGGCACTGTCGATGTCTCACACCGCGTATGCGTCAGATGCCGGTCTGACAGGCTGCTTTTCTCCGATTGAAGACGCAGTGTGTCCCCGTAAGACGTGATAATAATCTGTTCCGCGGCGTCGGCGCTTCAGACCGAGGCCAACTTGATCCTGGCGAGGACCAGCAGGTTAAAAGAGACGATGTTACTCCACGCATACCGTTTGAATCCCTCCCAGCCTGACCGGGTGCAGCGGTAAAGTCCGAATGCACGTTTCAATGCGGAGATACCCGCCTCAATACCTGCACGGAAGTTCCGGAGCTTTTTGTAGACCCAACTGCTCTTGGCCATATCGAGGACGGAGAGACCGCGTTTCCTGGCAAAGACGGCGTCTTTGACCCCGTGTCCTTTGGCAAAGACAAGGTTGTCCTTTGAGGCAAAACCGCCATCAGCCGTCACCTGACGGGGCATCCTGCCGTACGTCTGCCTGTGTTGCTCAAGGAGGGGCTGGTACTGATCGGTATCAGCAGGGTTACCCCGTACGATAAGACAACCCAGGATCATGTTCGAGGTTCCTCCGGCAAGAAAGACCTTATGGCCGTATTCCGTTTCCCGTGCTCCCTTGACGATGATGTCGGCGTGTTCCTCGAAGAAGGAGACTACCTTCTCCGATGCAGGGACCTTCTCACCCTTGAAGACTCTCCGGTCGGTCTGATCGATGACCTTACCGAGGATACGGATAGCCCGTTCAAGTCTTCTGGCCAGTTCATGTCCGTGAAAGGTATCGGCGAGGGTATGACCTTCATAGGAGGAGAGTTCGGGGATTGCCTCTTTGGCGTACCCTACCACCTGCCGGGCATAACAGAGGAGATCCCGGTACGCGCTCTGACGTACCGTATCCTTGCGGGCATTGAGAATTGCCATGACCCTCTTCTTTACTACGCGCCGGTGGTCGCTGAACTGATAACGGGGTGCGGGATGAGTTCCTTTCCTTCGTTATTGATGGCGGAGATCATGCTGATACGTTCCTTTTTGGAGGATATCCTGAGAACCGGGGCTATTCCCTGCGGAGAATAGCCGCGGTTCCGGTTGGCTTCATTCTGGATGCCCGTCTCATCTCCCCAGAGAATCTCCGCCTTCTCCTTCTTTGCCTGCCCGGCTATTCGGGGATATTCTTCTTTGAGCCATCGCTCCATTGCTTCCGGTTTCTGCTCCCGGGCTTGAGACATCGACAGCTCCCCTGATTTACAAGGGTGACCGGGTGGGACTTGTTCCAGATCGGGGGTTTCCGGACGGACACTACTTATAATTAGGGTGCTGACTATAATTGCCGGTTATGGTTTTTCACTTATCAAATAGGAAAATTTCAAACGAGATATTCTTAAAATTTCAATATAGTCTCCAAAAGCATGAACAGGAGAGACGGAAAGGGATGTTTCACATCTGATTCCTCCAAAGGGCCAGAGCTTTGCAGTGCAAAAGTGGGGTCAAAACATATCGGTGGGTTTATGGAGAACATAATAATGCCTTTGCCGGTCCTCAGGTTTTGTGATGACCGGCAAAGGCGCAGGTAGGTGCTGTTTCACAGGTCCTGATGAGCACCCAACTCTTTGCTTTCGCACGCTCAAGGTACTCTTTCAGGGAGCTAACCATTTTACAGTCCTTTCGGTATGACGTTCACAAGTTCCAGGATCTTCATGGAACAGGGGGTAGGGACGAGCTGACCCCTGCCGAGCCTTATCCAGAGCTGGTCCGGATATTTTGCTGCGTCTTTTGATATTTTTACTTTTGCATATGTTGAACGGTATTTATACTTTCCCGGTGTCAGGTCTCTGATTATTGCAACTCTTTCCTGCTCTGCCGGCATATCCTTGAAGTCTACGTTTATATAAGTATCCCATTCTGCCATGATATCCTCCTTATTCCTTAAATCCGTATGTTTTCCACTTTGCAAGAACCTTTTCCTGAACCTCTTTCGGATAGACGTTGTTAAATGATACCTTGATGGGTATGTCCGAAGTTGTCCAGTCAAGAGGGAACGTGCAGTCAAAAAGAACTTTACCGGCAACACTCAGACGTCTTTCCGCCGGTGTTGCAAAAGGGTTCAGCGGAGTGCCTACGCCATTTTTTTCTATCCGTATGCCATTCGTCGGGTGACATCTGGTGCTGAGCTGATGTATTAGCTCATCCTTGTCGTAGATATCTGTTTTGTCGTCAACAACTACTACTATGTGGAACCAGGGACCCAGCTTGCTGCCGAATACGAGCTGACCAATCTGTGTAGCAATGTTTGCATACGCAGGTTTTACACCGACAACGGTGAGGTGATGTGTTGATTCCGGAAGCATGTATACGCCGGTGATGGGGATACCCTGTGTGCGGAGCAATTTATCCATTTCCAGACCGAGAGAGAATGACCGTAAAAGCTGACCTTCGTCTGTAGGTACTCCCATATTGGACATAGCCATAATAGGATTCTTTCTCATGGTAATTGCCTTAACGTGGTAGACAGTTCTCGGTTCACGGGGGCTTGTTCTGTAGCCTGTGTATTCGCCGAAGGGAGCTTCATCGATTGTAACATTCGGTACTATTACGCCTTCAATTATGATTTCCGCATGAGCAGGAACCAGAAGATCGCAGGTAACGCACTTTGTTACTTCTACGGGCTCCCCCATAAGAAGGCTTGTAAACCCATCCTCAGCAATGCCTGCAGGGGCGCAGCTTGCTATAGCTGAAAGGGGATCCGGGTTGATGACTACTGCGAAAGGCATGGGGATGCCTTTCGGCTGATATTTGTTGTGCCACATTTTCCCCATATCGGAGAAGGGAAGAACCGGACCGACCATTGTTTTTTCATCAAAGGCCATCTGACGGTACATACCCCAGTTGACAAAAGGAGTATCAAGGTCTTTGGATACCACGAATTCCCAAGTGCCTAAGTATCTTCCGCCGTCGCCGTCATGAACCATCGGTGCAGGAAGATTCAAAATATTTGCATCGTCGCCTGTAAGTACAACTTCCTGGCAGGGTGCTTTGGTGATGACCTTCGGCGGTAAAGCCTTGCTTTCATCTGAAGTTCTCTTCAGATATTCGGCCGAGATCTCAGGAACTGCACTGTTCGGATCCATACCGAGCGCAATTGCAAGCCTTCTGTATGTTGCTATAGGTGCGCCGACACATTCAAAGCCCGGATAATCTTTAATATTCTTAAAAAATACAGCCGGGCCTTTCTTTTCGCATGTTCTCCGGACGATTGCGCCCATTTCAAGATCCCAATCCACCTCTTCGTTTACCTCTATGGCATCGCCTGTTTTTAAGCATGCCTCAATAAATGCCCTGTTGTCTTTGTAATACTTATGAGCCATTTTGTTCCTCCCTCTAATTATTTAAACTGCTCTATTGGCTGATCCCATTTCCCCTAAAGTTTTGAGAACACATTCTGAATCTCCTCTCGCTTCAATATCCTTGCGATTTTCAGAACCAACACCATCTCATGCCCTTGCTGCCATCTTGGAATGCCTGATATCACTTAATTTCTCGTTGATGTCCTCCTTCCCTGATCATTTCACCATGAATCTTCTTAAACGAGACATGCAGCTCAAATTATCCGGCTGTCCGGCTATCATGGCGACCAGCTTGCCAGATGCTTAAGATAGCTCCACCTCCTGTCTACGAACTTCTGGGCATCCTTCATCAAGTCCTCAGCTATTTCCGGATTACTTCTCTTCAGTGTTAAGAAGCGATTTTCCATGTATGAATATTCTGCAATTGAGATAGTTGGATCCTTGCTGTCAATAACCAATGGGTTTTTACCTTCTTCTTCAAGTTTTGGATTATACCGGAACAGGGGCCAATGACCGGAAGCAACCGCCTTGCGCTGATAATCAATGGCCTTTGACATATCTTCTATGCCATGACCTATGCAGGTTGCGTAAGCAACAACCAGTGAGGGGCCGTCGAATTCTTCTGCCTCATGGAACGCTCTCACTGTTTGAGCAGGGTTCGCGCCGAAGGCAATCTGTGCTACATAAACATTGCCATAAGGGATCATCATGGCGCCAATGTTCTTTTTTGGCGTTCTTTTACCGGCAGCTGCGAACTGGGCTGTTGCCCCAAGCGGTGTGGATTTCGACATCTGTCCCCCGGTATTGGAATAAACCTCCGTGTCCATAATCAAGAGGTTCACATTCTCGCCTGATGCCATCACCTGGTCAACTCCGCCATATCCTATGTCGTAACCCCACCCGTCTCCTCCAACACCCCATACAGTCTTTCTTACAAGATAGTCAACAATCGACAGGAGGTTCTTCTCGTCAGGAGAGTCCTGACCTATAAGGATAACCCTTAACCGTTCTATGCGTTCACGCTGCAGTTCTATGCCGAGTTGAGTCGACTGGTCAGCGGTGATAATATCCTCAAAAAACTCTTTGTAGGAAGCGTAGCGGGGATCAGCAGACAAGCGAGCCATTAACTCAATGGCCTGATCCTGAAACTTGTTCATTGTAAGTCTCATGCCGAATGCAAATTCCGCAGCATCTTCAAAAAGGGAGTTTGACCAGACAGGGCCTCTTCCGTCTGCTCTTGTGGAATAAGGTGTTGTGGGAAGGTTTCCGCCGTAAATGGAAGAGCAACCTGTGGCGTTCCCTATTAAAAGTCGATCCCCGAACAACTGGGTGAGAAGCTTAACATACGGTGTTTCACCGCACCCCGAACATGCGCCGTTGAATTCAAAGAGTGGTCTCACAAACTGGCTACCCCTGACCGTGTTCCTGTTGTAAAGTGAAGGATCGGTCTCCGGCAGGGCAAGAAAGAACTCCCAGTTCTCAGCTTCCTGAAGACGCAGCGGATCCTGAAGGCTCATGTTAATTGCCTTCACGTCTGTTTTGTTTCCCTCGCCATCCTTTTTTGTTGCCGGACAATTGAAGACACAGGAGCCGCACCCCGTACAGTCTTCAGGTGCTACCTGAACGCTGAATTTGAGCCCTTTGAACTCCTTGCCCTTCGCAGCAGCAGATTTAAATGTGGCAGGCGCATCTTTCAGAAAGATCGGGGCGTATGTCTTGATCCTGATCGTGGCGTGGGGGCATACGAACGAACATGATCCGCATTGTATGCAAACATCAGGGTCCCAAACCGGGATGTGTACTGCGATGTTTCTCTTCTCATATTGTGTGGTGCCTGTTGGCCACGTGCCGTCCGCAGGAATTGCCGAAACCGGCAGCGAGTCTCCTTTCCCTTCAATCATTCGAGCCGTCACATCTTTCACGAACTTCGGGGCGTGGACTGGAACAGCAGGCCTCATCTTTATGACAGATGTTGCCTCAGCGGGCAAGTGAACTTCAATAATGGCCTGCATAGCTTTGTCTACGGCAGCATAGTTCTTTTGGAGAACCTTGTCGCCCTTCTTCGCATAAGTGGAGTGAATTTCCTTCTTTATGGCCTTTATGGCATCCTCTTTTGGAATAATGCCGGATATCACGAAAAAGGCGGTTTGCATGATCATGTTGATACGGGCACCAAGACCAAGTTTTTCGGCAAGAAGAACCGCATCGATGATATAAAGCTTCATTTTTTTTGCAATAAGTTGTTTCTGCACCTCGGCAGGAAGTAAATCCCACGCTTCGTCCCTCCCCCGGCTGGTGTTTAACAGAAAGACAGCTCCGTCCTCTGCCTGGGAGAGCATATCGTGTCTTTCCAGGAAGGATTCATTGTGGCATGCAACGAAATTGGCATCAGAGAGCAGGTAACGGTTTTGTATCATTTCTTCCCCGAACCGGAGATGAGAAATTGTCAGGGAGCCTGATTTCTTTGAATCATAGGCGAAATATCCCTGCGCATAGTTATCTGTTTCTTTGCCAATAATTTTGATGGTATTCTTGTTTGCTCCAACCGTTCCATCGGCCCCCAGTCCATAGAAAAGGGCGCGGAATGACTTCTCCGGGAGCCGGAAAGATTCGTCGATCTTTAGGCTGGAGTATGTTATGTCATCGTCGATGCCAACGGTAAAATGGTTTTTTGGCGATGGTGAGGCAAGATTATCGTATACCGCTTTCACCATAGCAGGGGTGAAATCTTTTGAGCCTAGGCCATAACGACCTCCAACCACTGCGACGGGATAATGCCCCCAGGGTGACAGCCCTTTCTCCTCGGCTTCTCCGAGGGCTGTCCTGACATCAAGATACAGGGGTTCCCCTATGGCGCCGGGCTCCTTTGTGCGGTCTAGGACCGCGATCCCTTTCACTGTCGACGGGATTGCTGCAGCAAATGCTTCGATATGGAAAGGTCGGTACAGGGCCACCTGGACAAGACCAACCTTTTCTCCGTTTTTGTTAAGCATAGTGATCGTGCTTTGGACTGTCTCTCCTGCCGATCCCATAATAATAATGATACGCTCGGCATCAGGGGCGCCAAAGTAATCAAAAAGCCTGTAAACACGTCCGGTCAGCCGGGCAAACTTGTCCATTGCCTTCTGGGCTATTGCGGGTGTCTCTCTATAGAACTTATTGACCGTCTCTCTTCCCTGGAAGTAGACGTCCGGGTTTTGGGCGGTGCCCCTGATCGCAGGGCGGTCCGGGGTCAGACCCCGTGCCCTGTGTTCCATGATAAACCTGTCGTCGATCATTTCCCGCATCTCGTCAAGGGTCAGCTCTTCAATTTTCTGCACCTCGTGTGATGTCCTGAAACCGTCGAAGAAATGCATGAAAGGCACCCTCGACTCAAATGTCGCAGCCTGGGCAATGAGAGCAAAATCCATGGCTTCCTGGACATTTTTTGAACAGAGCATGGCAAAACCCGTTGACCTTGCTGCCATCACATCGGAATGATCTCCAAAGATGCATAGGGCCTGCGTGGCCAATGAACGGGCTGTGATATGAAAAACAGTCGGCGTGAGCTCCCCGGCAATCTTATACATGTTCGGCATTAACAGTAAAAGGCCTTGGGAGGCGGAAATAGTGGTTGTAACAGCCCCCGTGGTGAGAGACCCATGGACGGCCCCGGCAACTCCGGCTTCCGACTGCATCTGACTTACCAGGGGCACTGAGCCCCAGATATTGGGTTCCTTTTGTGCCGACTTGATGTCACACAACTCTGCGATGGGTGAGGATGGCGTTATGGGATAGATTGTTATGATTTCATTCGTAGCGTGGACAACGTGTGCACAGGCAGCATTGCCTTCCACTGTGATCATTTTTCTTTTCACAGTACCTCCTTGGTTGAGAAAATATACTTTGGGCCGACCGATGTCTCGCCTACCAGTTTGCCGATCAGTTGCTTCACCTTTGATCTCACTGTTAGCATTTATGATGCCACAGGACTGTTTTTTTTGTAATTCACATAATTTCAGTATGTTATATTACGCATTTCTGTTGATGATCCTGTTATGGGAAACTACAATTTGAAATTTCTCGATTTGACTTTTTGAAGAAATGAGAAATTATAGTATGGAAACTATAAAGAGTACGCTAACGATGGCTGATCGAAATATTTATGTTATTCAATGCCCAATTTTCTTTTTCTGTAACGAAAGGTGTGGTGATTCAGGTTAAGGAGCTGGGCTGCTTTGCTTTCGTTTCCCTTAGACAACCGGAGAGCTTCTTTAAAATAGAAGTTCTCCAGAGACCTCTCCAGGCTTTCAAAATCTACACCTGAATCGCCAATGGGAGGAAAAAAAAGGTGATCTCCTCTTTGTCCGTATTTTCCTGAATGCTCTAAGTAACTTACATCAAGAGTAACACCAAGATCTTCAGCGGTGATTTCCCTCCCCTTGCACGTTAAGACTGCCTTTTCAATGAGATTTTTTAGCTCACGGACATTCCCTTCCCACTTGTGGCCCATCAAAGACTGCTGTGCCTCAAGGGATAACCCGGTCACGCTTTTTACGAATTTAGCGTTAAACTGTATGAGAAAGTATTTGGCGAGGGGCATGATATCATCCTGGCGCTCTTTCAACGAGGGAACCTTAACCTTAATAACGGCAATACGGTAATAAAGATCTCTTCGAAACTGACCTTTCTCTATCATAGCCTCCAGGTCCTTGTTGGTCGCTGAGACGATCCTGGTTTGAACATTCAGTTTTTTCGTTCCCCCCAGTCTGTAGAATTCTCCTGATTCAAGAAAGCGCAAGAGTTTCGCTTGAACTTCAAGGCTGAGGTCTCCCACTTCATCGAGAAAAAGGGTTCCATTCGCTGACTCTTCTATGAGCCCTTTTTTCCCCGACAGAAGAGCTCCACTGAAAGCACCTCTCTCATACCCGAACAACTCACTTTCAATCAAATCCTTTGCAATAGATGCGCAATTCATCGGAATCAAGGGGCCCTTGAAATTGGGGCTCCGATAATGGATTGCGCTGGCTATCAGTTCTTTGCCGGTTCCTGTTTCACCCAATATGAGAATCGGCGTATCCGGGCTTTTTGCAACCTGTTCAACAAAGCCCATTACATCAAGTATTGCGTTGCTTTCCCCTATAAAGCAGGGAACATTCTCTTTGAGGTATGCCTCCTGAAGGGCACGAACCTCTTTCTTTAATCTGGTTGTTTCAACTGCATTTCGTACGATAACCTGCAGGCCCTCCATATGGATTGGTTTCACAAGATAATCATGGGCGCCGGCCTTCATGGCAGAAACAACACTTTTAATATCCTCATAGGCAGTGACCATTATTACCAGAAGATCAGGATATCGTCTTTTGATTTGTTCCAGAGCTTCAATTCCACTCATGCCAGGCAAGCCGATGTCAAGCAAAATCAGATCGGGAGGATCCTTTATAATGGCTGCAAGCGCTGTCTCACCCTCAGCAAAAGTTTCGATCCGATAGTCTGCCTCAAGGGCCATGGCAATTCCTTCCCTTATTGTGGGTTCATCGTCAATGACGTAAATACAAAAATTGATCATTTTTGCGGTATCCCTTTTTCCCTTTTTAGTGGAAGCTCAATTATGAACTCAGCCCCTCCCTGATCGTTGTCAGCAACAGAAAGCGAACCTTTATGGTCGACAACAATCCTGTAACACAGGCTCAAGCCTATTCCCGTGTTGCCATCCTTTGTCGTATAGAAGGGGTCAAATATTCTCTTCCTCATATATGATGGAACACCGGGACCTGAATCAGAAACTGTCACAACAATCTGATCATTATGGACTGACGTGGTGACATTTATCTTCTTCGGGCCAATCATGTTTTTCATGGCTTCCTTAGCGTTAGTTATCAGATTAAGGATCACCTGCTCCATTAAATGCGGATCAGCATCGCATAGAGGCAGGTCGTCTGCAAGAGACGTATTCAGGGCTATCCCGGCCTTACGCATGGTAACTGATGAAAAATTTATAGCGTTCAGAATGGGCTGATTCACATTGATCCGTATAAACCTCGGTTCACTTGGTTTAGAAAAATCCATTACCCTTTTTATCACCGACTCAATCCTGTTGGATGCTGCCTGGAGTTCTGCTATAATTTCTTTGGTTTTCCTTGTACTTTCACGATCATCAACAATCTTTTCCAGGTTGCTCAGATAGATATTAATGCCTGAAAGGGGATTTCGAATTTCATGGGCCATACCGGACGCAACTCTGCCCAGAGAGGCCATCTTGTCTTCTGTCCGCAAAAGAAACTCAAGTTCCTTTGTTCTGGTCACATCGAGCTTATTGACCAAGATCGCTTCGTCTCCCATATAATTTATCAAGCTCGCCCTGCAGTGAACCCATTTGATTTCTGAAGCCGTGTCGACCGGTTCACGAACAAAAAATCTGAACTCTATATCGAGCGTTCGTATCTCTCCCAGCATAATTTTCTTAAAACCGTCTTTAACATTCACCATGTCTTCCGGATGAATACTCGAAAGATCTCCGCTCCGGAATAATTGTGCGAGAGGACCTGAGAGCCTTTTCTCTTCTGGATTTTCATACACAATCCTACCTTTTTGGACGATGAAAATACCGGTCGGCGAATCTTCAACTAAAGTACGGAAACTTCTCTCATTCTCCAATAGCGTCTTTTCTGTTTGTTTTTGCTCGATGATCCTTGCAAGGAGTGCCGCAACATCAGTAATCAACTGTCTTTCTCTTGTTTCAGGCGGATAATTGTCATGATAAACTTCCAGAACACCTATCTGCACGCCACGGACCTTGATGTCAAAATTCATTCTGGCGGCAGCCCGGGGAGGAGTCTCGGAAACAAACTTACGATTGTCTAAAACAATCCTTACTTGTCTTTCTGCATAGTGTCTTAAGGCTGATGACAATGCGTATACTGTTTTGCGAACTATTTCATCCAGCGGGACATCTCTCTCTAAAGCAAGGCGCGATACTTCGTAGAGGCAATGCACCTCTCCTAAACGTCGTTCAAGCGCTTCTGTCCTTTCATCAATTTCCCGTTCCAAATGAGAATTTGCTTCTTCCTTTGCTTCAAGCTTTGTGATCTGGCCGCGAAGCGTCTCTACCTCATGAAGTAATACGTCTTTCCTTGCCTTCCCTTCCATTTCTCTGACTCTTGAGGATAAGCCACCACGGTTGGGTTGGAAGCCAAACCTCGTGGTGTCTTTCATGGGAAAATATCATACTTTACATGAAAATAATAATTATATCAATATCCTTGCGATAAGAGTGCCCTGTCTTGTACAGCTAAATGGAGGCAATGCTTAATGCCATTCATGGCCCATTCTCATGGAGGCGCTTCAAAAAATAGAGCGTCCTGTAGAGCAAATGCCTTACTACTGCAAAGTGGCAGTGGACTTGAGCACACCGGGTTGCCTTTCAAAAAAACCCTATTGTCTCTTGAGGCTGTATCTACTTTTCATCGACTCCTGTTTTTGATATAGTATATCCAAATCCGCAAAAAAGGTGCCGAGTGACACTTAGAGAAGTAAAGGAAATACTGAATGCAGAAGTTCTTGTTGGCCATGATAGTTTGAACCTTGAGGTAAATGAGGCCGGGTGCGCCGACCTGATGGCTGATGTCCTGTTTTTTGGAAAACCGGGAATGATCTTGTTGACCGGTTTAGGCAGCCCTGATGTTATTCGTACGGCCCATACTCTCCGTATAGCAGCACTTATAATGGTTCGTGGAAAACGTCCCCTTCCAGAAACAATTCAGCTTGCCGAAGAACTTCGGGTTCCCCTCCTGACGACAAAATACATCCTCTTTGTTTCAGCCGGCAGGTTATATTCGAAAGGAATCATTGGTTGTATAGAGAAGGTTTACGAAAATAATGATTTACCATGAAACGGGGATTCGAAGAAAATTCCTGTCCCATAGATGTATGCAGGGTTGTCTATTTGTTGTGAGTCTGTGAACAGTTTAAAAACTAAGTAAATTGCTTTATACCACAACGTCTGAGCGGTGCTACCTTCTTCGTGATGTCTACAGGCAAACTAAGTCGATTTTTCAGCTTCGGCTGTATAGTATAATGACAACGTCGGTTCGATGTGCTTAGTCATGATTGAAAATGCCTATGTGTGTTTTTTCGATGTCCTGAGATTTACTTCCAGTTTTATCTCGGGAAAGCTTTCTAGAAGATATGATGCATTGATTGAGATGACCAATTCGATAAAAGATCCCTATGTAGCAATCTTTTTGATGTCTGACAGTGTCCTTTGCGTATCATCTGATTACCGAAAGTTGCTGGACACGGCCAAAGAGTTTTATACATGGGGTATTCTCAATGATTTCTGGCTCAGAGGCGCAATAACACGGGGAAACGTCACAAAATATAAAGAACGGGTTATTACCGAACAGAACAGGTTTATCATTCCTTTTCTCGGTGATGGATATCTGAAGGCCTATACGCTGGGAGACTACACTCAATATATCGGTTGTAGTCCTGGACCAATTATTCTTTGAATCAGATGAATTGAATCCTTGATTCAGAAGGGGAATCGACTATATTGACTACGAAGAGTATCTGCCAAAGATTGGGTATGAGGGTGAAAAGAAGCTGCTTCTTCCGAAAGCAAATTCTATGCGCCAGGTTGTAGACACCATGTATTTTGCTGAAATGCTCGAATCTCACTTCGAGGATGTTGATAAGTACATAAATACCTTTTGTTTTTACATACAGCACCTTCTGGAGCGTGCGAGCACAGAAAATCTCATAGCCTTTGTGGAAAAAATGATGAAGGAGTTTGAGATCCAAGCTGGGCGGATTCTTATCCCTACCAAGATTGTAACAATATTCATAGCAATGATTCAGGGATTGTTTAACCTATACAAGTCATCTGAGGGGATACATCGGTGCGACCCCGGACAACTCCAATTTCTTGTTAGTCAAATTGTATCGATTTTGAAGCAGCAAGGTTATCTTTCAGCTTTTGTCGATACCCTACTAGAGTTTGACAAAAGCAGGCGCACTTCTTTGTATAAGGAAATCAACAATCTCAGTCGCCTGGATGCAAACAAATAATTCCATTTCTAATTCAACAATGAGTTTATTATCCACGGCCATGCCACAAGGGAATGCACCCGCACCCTGTCAGCTTCCAGGTCCCGCAATGATGCTTCCAGGTGACCTTCGAGGGCATCAATGCTGTTAAATACGCGGTTATGGAATGATTTCTCTCGGAGTTCGTCCCAGAGGTGTTCGGTCGGGTTGAGTTCCGGCGAGTAGGGCGGCAACGAGATGAGCCTCATATTGTCAGGGACAGTAAGGAGCCCTGAGGTATGCCAGCCTGCACCGTCGAGGATCATGATGATCCTGTCTTCCGGGTGGCGTGAGGCAACCTCATCGATGAATACCTGCATACACTCGCTATTGGTATGAGGAAGAATGAGCGTGTCGAGTTCACCGTCAATGGAAACAGCAGCATAGGCGTAGGTATATTCCTGGGTAACCATGGCAGAACAGAGAGGGCGGACAGGCTTGGGACACCAACAGCGCCGTGTATCAGAGATACGGCCAAAACGGGCTTCACCCTGAAACATCACCCTGATCGGCCCTTCCCCTTGCCACTCCTCGTTGATTTGGGCAATAAGCTCCGGGAATTTTTTTTCCACTCATCTTGCAGCTCCCTGTCAGCCTTCGGATGTCGTTTGTCCGGAGCAAGCTTTCTCCAACCGTGACGGTGCAGGAGATTATAGGCAGACGCCAATGCTGTGCTGCGTCCCAGTAGCTTATCCAGTTCCTGTTTAATCTCTCCTACTACCAGGATGCCACCTTTGGCGGCTTTCTCAAGGAAAGGGGCAAGAAACGCTCCTTCCTCTTCGGAGCTCATGTTCTCACGCCGTCGGCCCCCGTGGGGCAGCTTCTTCTCATCTTTCTTTCCTCCGGAACGGATAAACTGTGTCCGGAGTTGACTGGCCCATCCTTTTGATACGCCGATAATAGCCGCTGTCTGCTCGATGGAGAAACCAAATTCAAGCGGCAGCACAACTGCTTGCGCCTGGCGCAACTCATCGGCAGTGCGAGCTTTCGACAGGAGTTCTCTTGCCTTTTCCACCATCTCGATACCTCGTGCTGTTCTGGCCATATACCCACCTCCTATGGGGCAGGTATATTATTACATATTTGAAATAGAAATGGAATAAGACATATCAAATAACTTCATACTGCTCTTCCTTATTTCTCCGCAAACCTCTTGTTCCACCGGCTGACCACCTTCAGATCTGCATCGAAAGCCTCTTTCGTTGCCTTCTCCAAATAAGTCTCATAGACCCCAATGATCTTTAGCTGTTGTTTTCCTACCTCACCCCCCCCTCGACCCCTTCCCTCGAATGCACTTCAATTAAGCTCACATTGGGAGACAAAAACGACGCAACTTCAGAGAGAAATTAGATTTCCCGTGAAGGTTCTTGTGCTATAGCTGGAGTTTCCCCAGTTTTTCTACCCGCATTCATCCCAGAAGCTGAGAAACTCTTTGGCGTTTTCCAGCGGCTTCATAGCGCTGATGAATATGAAGGCACAGGTATTGGTCTTGCCATTGTTCAACGGATAATTACCCGTCATGGAAGCCGGGTATGGGCCGAAGGAAAGCTCGACAAGGGAGCTACCTTTTATTTTACGCTCCCCACGCCTACCCAGGGCGGAAGTTGAGGAGATAAGACGGCAGAAAACTGTATGGGTTACAATTTATCCCTTCTTTGAAGACCCTGAGGGTTTTCGCGCTTTAGCTGCTGTTCGTGTAGATTTAGTTGAAGTCTTTATGGTTGTTTTTCCTTGAGGTCTGGCTTTTTTTGGTTTTTCTTCCTCAATGGGCTGAATATGGGAGATTACAATGTGCTCAGCCTCGCACCAGTGCTCAATATCCCTGCCGTGAATGCATCCATCTCTCTCCCATAGCTCGTAGGCAATGCTTGCAATTTCTTCAAACAAATCCCTTTCAGACATTTAGCACCTCCATGGTTTCCTATTTTTACCAATAAGATAAATCATGTTTAGCCATATGTCCATGCTCCGTATTATTTTTAACACATTTTCAACAGACCCGAGGCCCGTTGTGCTCCTATAAGTCGTAGTAACAATCTCATTAAGTTAGAAATTATCGACTTTTCGATAATAGATTCCCTCTGGAGCATCGGTACTATATGTGTCGTCACCACTGCAGCCCCAATCGTTGAGTGTGATGCAATGAAGAAAAAAATCGCTTCTTATTCAAAGCAGCTCGTTGAATTAAGCTCAAGCATCGCAGTCATATACAGGCTTGCAAGTTTCTCGTCGTAGAAGGCGGTGTCCTCAACAAATGGGTCTCAATGCTTACCAATACATCGAATATTGTTGAGTTCCAGCAGAAAGGAACCTGACAGAAGAGCACAACCTTCCTTAAATAAATTCGAGGTTCTTTGTTTTCGAGCAGCGGTCGTGAAATCCTGTCTGACAAACAACGAACTTGGTACGTAGGCAACTCTTTAGAAACAGTCTTCGGGCTCCAGAGTTCTTTATAAAGGACATAGAGAACCGTATTGGGGACACTGGATGTTTCTCAAGCCATGGGTCTTCTAATATGATTGTAGCACTTTATGGTGTCAGAAAGTAATTTCTACATGCCTGGGCTATCGACTCGCGATCCACATGGGGCTCTTTTTGCAAGTAGCGCGCCTCCCAGATGATCTGTTGCAGGATGTCACGCGGATAGCAGGCTCGTAGCGGCTCTTTGTATTCCTGATCGATGATGCCGGCTAAATCATCCAACAACGAAGCATCGCACTCAATGTTAAGTTTTAGACAGGCTCGCCTAAAGATCTCACGGAACTGCTCTGGCGTGACGAAGTCCACCTTTATCTTGGTCTGGATGCGCCGTAAAAAGGCCTCGTCCACAAGCTTAGCAGGATCAAGGTTAGTGGCGAAGACGACAAAGAGATCAAAGGGAATCTCGATCTTTTTCCCGCCCGCCAGGGTGAGAAAATCGATTCGGCGGTCCAGGGGAACTACCCAGCGGTTCAATAGCTCCTCGGGGCTGACACGCTGCCTTCCAAAATCGTCTATTATGAGCAGTCCGTTGTTGGCTTTCATCTGCACGGGTCCCGTGTAGAACCTTGTGCCGGGGTTGTACTGCATGTCGAGCATCTTGATCGTCATCTCGCCACCAACCAGCACTCGAGGCCGCCGGCACAGGACCCAGCGGCTGTCGTGGGTGTGGGACTTGGGCTGCTCAAGGCTCTGGTGCAAGACAGAGTCATACACGGTGATGATCTGTCCGTCCACTTCCACGGCATGGGGAATCCAGACCGTGTCGTTTTCAAAAAGGCGGGTGAGCGTCGTGGCAATGGTAGTCTTGCCGGTACCGGTTGGTCCGTGAAGGAAAAGGGCCCTGCCAGACACAACCGCAGTGCCAAGTTGATTAAGGGTTTCTGTATCGAGCACAAGGTCCTCGAAAGCACGGTTCAGGTCCTTTGGTGTAACCACAATATCCCTTACACTCTGGGCGTGTATGCGGGCGACATAATCATCAAGCGACACTGGTGCCGGGCCGACATACTGGCTCTGCATCAAGAGCTCCAGGGCCCGAGTCTTGCCGCCGGACGTGGTGGTTATTCTATGCACGCCCCTGTCCATGCCGGTAACCTGGCAGAGCTGGTCCTTGAGAAGACGCTGAAAGAGCTGTTCTACAATAGCAAGTCCAATTCCCATGTGATGAACAAGCTCGTGGAGGGATATCTCGCCCAGGAGGTAAAGTGTCTTGAGTGCGAGATCTTCAAGCAGGCTTCTTCGGACTCCAAGTTCCTCGATGGATTTGGGCTGTAATATTGTTGAAGATGTCATGATTTCAATTCTCCTTTATTTCATAGTCGTGTGGCATAACGATACTCCATGCATATGGCATATGGTTTTAAACAATCAATTTTCATGCCAATCTCTTAGTGATGTTTTTACTAACATAAGGCAAGTTACGGATATTTTTGCTCGATAATTAGGATAAAAAAAATATCATATATAATAATTGTTTGCAATTGATGGTTAGCGTTGGGATGGTAATTGGTAAATGATGGGAAAAGCTGAATAGCTATTGACAAAATAGTCCCTTTTCTGAATAATAGAAAATATAGATTATGAAAAATTAAGGGGGGTGTTCATGGAAAAAGAACCTGAATGGGAGGTCAATTTCAAGCGTGTTACCGTTAAAATGTCAGATGGCTCAATCTTTGCGGGAAAGGTAAACATCCGGGGCTTTCAGAGGCTCTCCGACTATCTCCGCACAACGGACGATCGCTTTCTTGTGATCCTCTCAGAAGAGGACCAACCCCAGAAGGTAATGATGGTGAATAAGAACTACATCCTATGGGCCGAAGCGGCCGACTGAAAAACATTCCTATGGAATGCAAGGGTAATGACAACATGGTAAAGTTTCTCATCCTTGTGCTGGCGGTTGGTTTATTCTACGCAGCCACAGCCCCCTCCGCATGGGCTCAGGTAACGGTGGAATATGGTGTTATTGGAAGCAAGACTCCTCCAAAATCGGCTGATATCACAGGTAATATTGGAAACAAGGCAGAAATTGGTTCGCAGCCAACAGCATGTTCAAGCAAGGCGTGCAGGAGCAAACAGACGAATAAATCAACAACTGCCCAAAAAATTAAAGAGCCGAGGATTGTCGAGAAACGTGCTGGACAGAGAAGTACCGGAACAGGGCCCCTTATTATTGAAAAGCGAGGCGATCACTACGAACGGGTGAATTAGATTTGCTCACGCAGCAGTGTCAACCCAAGGCTGAGTTTCAGGCACCCTGATGAATCGTCTGTCCGGCCCTACATAGCGGCCGCCAGCCCCTCTTATCTGGTCGACACCCAACGTTACCCACCGCGATTCCGAAGGCCGGTAAAACTCCTTCAACTCATCCCTGGCAATCAACTTGTCGAGCAACTTTTGATCGACAACGTCGCTTACCCCGTTTACGTACCTAACCCAAAGGTGCCTCATTAATTCCTCCTTAATAACAGGGTCTTATCTGACGCTGATGCAACATGCGTTCCAAAACATCCTCATCTGGCAATATTATCGCGTACCATGGGCTGAAAATAAGCCTCTGCCCTAGATTTATAGTTTCAAGGAGAGTGTTGCTCAGTAGACAGAATTATCCAAAGGATGTCATCCAACATGCCCAAGCTTTAAAACATGTCAAGCTACTGACACAAAACAAAACCAGGGGATGAGTGGGGACGGGAAAGACTATAGGGTGTTTCCTCGGATGAGATAGAGAAAGTTCCGTTACGCCACTCCCCACCACGGTTTAACAGAAAAACCTCCTCGTTCGTAGTAATCATTCCCGCCATGGATAAGAGCGCCTTTGGTTGCTGCCGGTGGGCCGAGGGATGTGAAATAATGAAGACCTTCAAAGAAGGAACTTGAAATGGTCTCTCCCGACTTTGCTTCGACAGGCACAAGTTCTGTACCGTAGTCAATGACATAGTCTATTTCATGGCCTGTTCTGTCCCGCCAGAAGTATAGTGGGGGAATCTCTCCTCTGTGTGCAAAAGCCTTGAACAGCTCTGAAAAAACAAAGGTCTCGAATACTTGGCCCCTGGCCGGATGGGAAATCAGTTCCGAGGGTTTGCTAACCCGTAAAAGGAAGCAGAGGAGTCCGGTATCGAGGAAATACAGCTTTGGACTCTTGATAACCCTCTTTGAGAAATTGGCATGGTGGGGAGGAAGGAGGTGGATGATGAAACTGGCCTGTAGAATGGATATCCAGTGGCGAGCAGTAGTATGGGAAACCCCGCAGTCTGCGCCGAGAGATGAGAGATTCAAAAGCTGGCCTGTCCTTCCGGCACAGAGCCTTATGAAGCGCCGAAATGTTTCAAGGTTCCCGATGTTCGCTACATCCCGCACATCTCTCTCAACGTACGTGCCATAGTAGGCCGCAAGCCAGTCATGGGCATCAAGGTCTTTGTCATGAATCCGGGGATAAAAACCCTTGAAAAGCATTTCCTCAAGAGAAAAAGGAGGCTTTTTTGGTACAGACAGAGTTGTAACCGTCTCAGGCAGTGGAAAAGGATCATCGCGAAGCTCTCTGAGGCTGAAGGGGAGCAGATGCACCACAGCAGTCCTGCCTGCAAGGGTCTGGCTTATGCCGCTCATGAGTAGCAGGTTCTGTGAGCCTGTCAGAATGAACCTTCCGGGAGCGTCTTCCTGATCAACAGTCGTCTGAATGTAGGAAAGGAGAGTGGGAACTCTCTGTATTTCATCGAGAATTACCCCACCGGGCAAGCTACGCAAAAATGACCTGGGATCAGTAAGGGCAAACTCCCGCTTGTCCGGGTCTTCAAGATTCACATAACTGTGCTCCGGAAATACCATCCTGGCAAGGGTCGTTTTTCCTGATTGTCGTGGTCCTGTGATTGAGACTACCGGAAACTGGCGGGCAAGGAAACTGAGCTTTTTTGAAATTGACCTTTCCTTCATGCTCGTTATTATAAGTTTTTATAAGATTATTGTCAAATTGAAAGTATTAGATTCAATCAGCAAATATCAAACCGCTTACAGCATCGCGGGAAGCAAAGACGAAAGCGCGTGGCCTTTGTCATAGAGGACATTCATATTCTACGCAACACATAAACCTTTTCTTTCCATTCCCAGACTTCAGTTAATGACTTATCATATTTCCTCATCTGAAACCTCCATCGGGGTTATTAATTGCAATCTTTTGGTATAGCCTTCTTTCAGGTTGATTCCGTTGATCAATTCCATTTTCCGTAAATTTGAAAGATGTTTGAGATTCCAACTTATCAGGGCATCCATTTCGAAGACTGTCGCCACTGCAGCGTGAATTGCATCTTCCATCTTATTCTGCGGCAAGGCGCCTTCGGAAATATACTTGCATGCAAGGTCCATAACTTGTTCATCTATTTTACCTCATTTCATAGCTGCTTGCCCACAATTATCAGCGTCTGGGACGTCGCAGGGGACGTTGGCTCAAAGTGAGATTTTCAGGTATTCATCCAGGCCGGTTATCTCTTTTTCATCTGCCATGCGGTTGACCAGGGAGGCAGTTAATCCCGGGTAGCTGGCAACTGCGGCGCCCGAATACCGGAGCTTCCTGACCGCGATCTGGCAATGGAAGCAACCCCTGCCCACCACGATGGACTTGCAGCGGTTTTGGAAAAGATGACCGTATCGTTTGTGTCTTTTGTTAAAGTTGACGACAAAACCGGAGAGAAGCCCCCCCATGCTTGAGGAGAGCAGCTTTGCCTCTGAATACCTCTTCAAGGCGGGCTTGGCGGGGCATGACCAACAATATTGCACGGGACTCACAGGTGCCGAGAGATGAGTTCGCCTTGAACCAGCGTCCCGTAAAAGCGCTATTTATGAACTAAACGAGAAAGCCTGATCAAGGGAACAGTAAAGGATAAAGATGAAACCACTCAACCTTGTTTGAACCAAAGCCTCCTTTTTATGGGTGATCCCGATTTTCCCTTCAAGAGTTTTCTGTCAGGGTAAAAGCGGGCCACCTCCCCATACCAGCTTGGGTGGGGCATAGGCGCCATAGTTCGGGCCGCCCGGTTCTGTACCCGGGGCTACACAGGGGTCTACGAGATAGGCTTCTACATACTTTTGGCTTGCACCAACTGCACGAACGACATGAAGGCAGGCAAACCCACTGACTGCGGCCCAACCTCGGTTCTGGAGATCACAGCGGCTTACAACCGGAACAACGATAGTTTTGCCCGCGAAGTCATTCATGCTTGGATGATTGTTGTGCTCATAGAGTGAGTTTTCTGTTCCCGGCTGTATCCAGACGTTGTCACCGATCTCGACCGGGCTCGGATTACCGTTTGTTATCAAATCCCTGATTGCGGGGACCTGGTTCAACGCCACGAGGAACGTAGTGAACTGACCCGCCTCGTCGTCAGGGTAGTGATATGCTGAACCGATGCGGAAGGTTTCCCCCGGGTCCATATTGTCTGATGTGCAATCGCTTATAGCAAAAGGTGCTGGTAGGGCACCGGACCCTGCAGCGCCGGCGTATCCACACACAGCCACTGCGTCTGCACTGACATTTGAGGACCCTTTTCCTGCGAACGCCCCAAACCAATGCTGGACCTTTCCGCTGTTACTGCCATCAGCTTTGTTCACTCTTGCTTTCACTGCGGCCACATCGTTCGCTCCGGGGGTGATGCCTGTTGACTGAAGACCAAGGGGACTGCGAGCAAGATTCCAATACCCGGTCTCCACCTCAATATCCGTAAGAGTAATACCGGCCGATTTGTTAATGCTGATTGAGCTTTGCGCTGTAGCCGCGGCGAGCGTCCAGTTTGGAGTAGGACTGGAAGACTCCGCGAAGGCGCGGGCTCCGGCCAGGGCGGATGCATCAGCAGCATTCTGCAGTTCATTACGCACAGAGGCTAAGTAACCGACATCGATGGCAAGTGCCGCAATAGCTAAAAAAACTGTGAGAAGAATAGCTACTAAGACGACAACGGCTCCCGATTCGTTGCGCAACAACTCCAGTCTTTTTTGTGTTTTGGGTTTCTGGTCCATGGTTTTAGCTCCCCCTCTAATAGCGGTACGCTTTAAACAAAACCTTTTTCTGCGTCCGCAAATTAGAACATCGATCATAAAAATCAGCACTCACTAGTGTAATGCAAAAAACATTCCCTTTAAACGAAAACTTTGTTCTCCATGCTAATAAAATTATGATATACTCAAAAAATCTATTTGTCAACTAAAGGTAATCATTAATTATCGCCAGCATTGCGATAAAGATTGTGTTGTTTTCTCGAGGATACGGTTTGCCTGTTATCTCCATGCTGCTGTCCACCTGTTTTTTGAGGGCTTCTTCAAATTTTGATGCCTGCGCGTGGACATCAAACGAGGCCCCTGTCGCCGACCAACAGAATCGTAGGCGCCACACCACAGGGGGCGTTGGTTCAAAGTGAACGTTGGAGATACTCATCAAGGTTGGTTATTTCTTTATCAATTGCCATGCATTTAGCCAGGGAGTTTGTTACCCCCGGCGAGGATGGTATCTTTGTCCTGCCATGGATGATTGCTCTGCCTCATGATGACACCATGACCGGTCCATAGGTATATATCCAGCCCTGTTGTATCCCTGGCGATTCAGGTACGTAAGGGATTCACGTGAATGTACCGGGTGAGTTCCAAAAAATAGGGGTATTCCTCGCAGATAATGGACTTGTAGGAGTTCTGAAAAAGATGACCGTATCGTTTTATTGAATTTGACAACAAAACCGGTGCGAAGCCTCCCAGGGTTTCAGGAGAAGATCTTCAAGGAGTTGTTGGCTGAAATACAACTTAGCCATCCCGGGCTATTGAAACCGGTTTACGGTGGAAAGGATCCCCGCTTTTTGATTTTTCGTATATCAGATGATCTACTGTGAATTGCATATTGTCAATCAACACATTCAACAGCCGTTGCGCGAGCCATAAGTAAGAAAAAGAAAGATGACCTTGCCTTGTTTCTGATCACAACATTCTCAAGTTGTGGTGTGCTTGTATAAAGTCAATTAACTGAAAATCAGTTCTAATCGATCGCCAATCCTCTCCACGTTGAAAAATGTGAGGTTCGTTGATCGGCCCAAGCATTTTCGCTGCCATGGAAAGGTATTTAATCCTGTGAGGATTAATACCCATCAAGCGTGCACAGGTTGCATCTACTGCAGGCAGGTTGCGGCCCATTACTATCACACCGGCCTCCTTGGGTGAACCCATGATCGGGCCATCTCCCTCCATACCAACAATACCATCAACAATTGCAAAGTGGGGGCAAAGTGTCGTATTTATATCAATAATTGCCTCGTTTATCCCGGCTACGTGGAGAACATTCTTGGGCCATCCATAAAACATTCCTGGGAGCGTACCAAAGAGGTTCTTCATGGAGAGTGTTACGCCCACCCAGTGATGGGTTTTGAGTTTTGGCATGGAGACTATCCAGTCAACCTCTTTAAGTCTAGCCGGCAGAACGAAGGATTTTAGCTTTGTAGCCTTCCCTAGGTTTGTCGTATTGTACCATTCATCGTGGTTGAGGTCCACAAAGGTAAGTTTTCTGTCGTTAAAAATATTGTCAAAACCAGACTCTTCAAGAATCATGTATGTGTCGCGGCAGTGACCTGGCCCTTCACCCACAATGATCTGGGTAGCCCCCATGCTTAAAAATGCTTCAGCAGCGGCCCGTACTACAATCGGGTGGGTCACCACATGTATGGCCCCCCTGGGTGTTTCAACCATGTTTGGTTTGAGCAGAATTCGCTTTCCTTTTATTTCACTCTCATTTACATCAAGTTCTCGTAAACCTGCTCGTATAAGAGCCGACAGCTCGATACTATAGTCTCGAGCTTTTCCGATGAAGGTCTCAGCCTTCTGTGGTTTTGGACCACAACCTGACAACAGGCTTGAACCGGATGCTATGCCCAGACAAGTTACGCCCAAGGTCTTCAGAAAATCTCTTCGACTATATGTGTTGTGTGCTGATTGTTTTTCTGTTGAGTTCATAAGTTGTTTATCGTTATGCAAAACATTTCCTAAAGTTTCCTTGACAAATAGAGGCAAGTACGAGGAGCGACAAAAGGCTTGTTCCGTAAGCTCCATAATTTTCCTGTCGTTTCAGGCTTTCCTCAATCCAAACATGACCTTTTTTTGGAAACTCCCCCCAGGAGCCTAATCCAAAAAGAGCCCAACCCAGAGACAGAGGCGTTCGACATTGCTCAACTCTATTTTTAAGTAATTGAATACTCAGGTTTACATCTTCCTTCTTTACATGTCCAGCAACAGCATTAAGTGCAAGTCCTGTTGTATCAATAAAGGGATGGAGTTCCTGCCCATAGACCAATGTATTACCGTAATTCCATCCTCCATGGGGTAACTGCCGGTCCATGATCATGCGGATTCCTTCCCCAAATCTCTGGTGTGCTGTGTGTCCTGTAATCTCAAGAGCGATCAAAGCCAAAACCGTTGGTTCAATCCAGGAATGGGTAAACTCCGTCCAGGGCCATCCGCGTAGTGCTGTGTCATGCGCTACCGTAGTATCTTTCTTTTTTTTCCAGTGGCTCCCTTCCATTTCGAGCAAAAACCGTATGGCACGTTTCTCAGCCTCCTGATGTTGCTTCGATCCATGCCAGGCAAGAATCGCAAGAGGTGTTGGCCAAAAAACTCCAGGATTGCCCGGTATACTGACCCGCCCGTCTTCTGCCTGACCCTCCCGCAATTGATTCCTTGCCGCATTGATAATTTCAGAACTCATTGCGGCAGACTTCAACGCTATGACCGCCCAGGACGTAGAATCTGGACGATAAGAACCGCCCGGTTGCTCCGCAAACCCGCTATTCGATAACCGTCTTTTCCAAACATCTCCTATGCAATCTATAACCGGTGTTGACACCACAATGTTTTACGTTATCATAATATCGGGCGGGCTTGCAAACAGGCTGCCAATCTTAAACCTTACCATGAACTACATTTTTTTAAGGCTCCGGAAAGATTTCAACAAATTTTGATGCCCTTTCAGGGTGCGTGCATGAACGGCGACGATGCGGGTATGGAAAATATTAGGGCTACAACAATATATTTCACACTACGCGTAAGCGGTTGATAATAGGCCATATATGCAACACATAAGGGATCGATGGGGAGGACATAGATTCGGCCAAAGAGACATTTCTGGCACACCACTTGCAGTTTGACGAAACCATGCTATACTTGATACATATCACACATGTAGAATTGGGGAGAGGTTTCAATGTTGAGCCGGCACATCACATTCATTCCAAAATTACGGCTAAGAGGGGTGAGTTGGTTAGAAAGTTCGCCACGTCAGGGGAGGGATAAAAGCCAACTTGATTGACAGTAGCCCGGCAAGCTGCGTGCAAGAGTGTTCGCACAAGCGATCATGCAATGTAATACTAAAAAACAAAGGAGGAAGTTGAAATGGAAAAGATCAAAAGGTTTTTGAAAGAGGAAGAAGGTGTAACGGTTATTGAGTATGCAGTCATCGCGGGATTGATTATCGTTGCCAGTATAGTAATCATCACCACGTTGGGTGGGCAGATTCAGGCAGTGTTCCAAAGAGTTTCAACCGCGCTGCCAGCAGCCTCTTAATTAATTGTTAACCCTAAGGGCATAGTCCGCATTTCAGCATCGGAACTATGCCCTTATCCAAAATCTGGAGGATATAGAAAATGAAAAAGCAACTCGTCCAGTTCTGTCAAGGGGAAGATGGCGTTACCGTAATAGAATACGGGGTTATCGGGGTCCTTATCGGGATCGTCGCAGTTGCCACCATTCTTGTTATAGGTACTCAGGTGGCTGCACTTTTTGCGAGCGTAGTTTTTTGAGTGAAGTCGCAGAAGGGCGTGAAGCACCGTCATGTTCTGTCGGGAATGTAGGGCGACCCTACAAGTGAGAAGTATTTGGCACAGGTGATCCGGGCATGAATATTATTTTTGGCCTTGTTCTTACAATTCTTATAATAGCAGTAATCTGGGACCTCCGTTTCCGTCGTATCCCGAACTGGCTTACCCTTTCCGCCCTAGTCGCAGGGGTGGGGTATCACGCCATAACCGCCGGGTTAATGGGCCTTGGGTTTTCGCTCCTGGGTGTGGTCGTGGGCTTTGGATTCTTTTTTCTCTTCTATATCGCCGGTGGCATGGGGGCGGGTGATGTGAAGCTCATGGCAGCCATCGGAGCATTGCTCGGACCGAAGGACGTGCTCTATGCCGGGGCCTACACGGCCATTGCCGGAGGGGTATATGCAGTCATTCTTCTCATAGCGATTAAAGAAAACAGAAAGGCTTTTGCGCGATACGGCCTCATGGCAAAAGCCCTTGTAACCACAGGACATTTCGCCCCGATCCCGAGGGATGAAAGCGTGAAAACGACACCCTTGTGCTACGGCGTTGCCATAGCTGCCGGGACGATTGCCGTGCTCGTTCAGAGGATGCTCTGATGATGATACTTAAGCATTGGACTTCTGTGACGATTATCACTATAATGAAACAAAAATCTACCGTGAATGGAGAATTGCCATGACGAAGAAGGGACCGGTAATAGTTCTCGGCATCGGGATTTTGGTCGCCCTGCTGGTAAGTATTGTAAGCTACAACTTTTTGAAGACGAAAGCGCAGAAGCAGGTGCAGATTCAGGAGACTGTCGAGGTAGCAGTTGCAGCCATTGACATGACCTGGGGCACTGCTTTGAGCAAGCAGGCGTTGAAGACTGCGCCCTATCTGAGAAAAAGCCTTCCCGAGGGATACCACACGAATACAGCATCCCTTGAAGGCAGGGTACTCGTGTATCCTATTAAGGCGAATGAACCGATCTTTGAATCGAGCCTCGCTCCCACCTCCATCAAAACGGGCGGCATGGCAGCAGTGGTAAAACCGGACAAGCGGGCCATGGCAGTAAAGGTGGACAAGGTTGTGGGCGTGTCAGGCTTCATTTTCCCCGGAAACAGGGTTGACGTGCTGGTGACGCTTTCGGGCAGAGGCCAGGAAAACGCCATAACAAAGATAGTCCTCGAAAACCTCCTTGTCCTTGCCACCGGAACAGAGGTGGAAAAAACCGGCAAACAGGAGAAACCTGCAGCGGTAGACGTGATCACGTTGGAGGTGACACCCCAGGAGGGCGAAAAACTGGCCCTTGCGGCGACGGAAGGAAAGCTCCAGCTTGCGCTGCGTAACTACAGCGATTCCGCAGAGGTTGCCACGAGGGGAACCACCATCCCCATCCTTCTGAGTTCGTATCGTGGAGCGGGAGAGATAAAACCCTCTGCGGGCAAGCCCCGAAGTTCAGCGCCGGCCCCGGCAAAGCAGCGGCCCGTCACGGTGGAACTAATCCAGGGCAGCAAGGCGTCAACCGTAAAATTCGAAAGGGGGGAATAATTCAAATGCTGAACATACTTAAAATCAAGCAGTTTTACGGCATATGTGTTCTACTAGGTGCTCTTTCTCTTTTTCTTAGTCCTGTTTCATCGTGGGCAGCAGGTCCCCCTCGCCTCAAAATGGAGACATCAACGGCTGAAACCATAACCGTACCGATGGGAAAGTCGGTGATCCTGGAAAGCCCTGAACCGGTGAAGCGGGTGGCCCTTGCCCAGCCTGCTATTGCCGATGTTATGGTTCTTTCTCCACGCCAGATCTATCTCAGCGCAAAAAACGCGGGTTTAACGAGCCTCACCCTCTGGAGCACGAGCGACACAATCTACAAGGTTTTTGACGTAGAGGTTGTACCTGACGTGAACCGTCTGAAAGAAAGGCTTCACGCAATGCTCCCCAATGAGAAGAATGTCAACATTACCGCATCCCATGATCATCTTACCCTCTCCGGTACCGTATCAAGCGCGGCAGCGCTCTCTCAGGTGTTGGAGCTTTCCCGGGCCTACGCCCCGGCGGCAAAAGAGGGACAATCCAAGCTGATCAACCTTCTTGAGGTTGGCGGCGTCCAGCAGGTCATGCTGGAGGTCAGGGTATCGGAAATGTCACGCAGCCTCTCGCGAAGGCTGGGCTTCAATTTTGCATTCCTGAGCGCGAGCGGTCAGCAGTTCGGCCTTTCCCTCCTCAACAACCTGGTGCGCCTTCCGAGCCAGGGGTGGCCGGGTAATCCCCTCACGGCTACCGACAACATCACCGGGATTCTGAACTTCCTCGCGGATGGTGCCTCGTGGACAGTCTTCATTGATGCCCTCAAGGACAACGGGCTCCTGAAGGTACTCGCCGAGCCCACGCTCATTACACTGAGCGGTAAGGAGGCAAAATTTCTCGCCGGGGGCGAATTTCCCATACCCGTTCCGGACCAGGACGGAAGAGTGACAATCGAGTACAAGCCTTTCGGCGTGGGTCTCACCTTTACCCCTATCGTTCTGAGCAGTGGCAAAATAAGCATGCAGGTTGCCCCGGAGGTTTCAGAGCTTGACTTCTCCAATGCCGTGTCTCTTGCCGGGTTTGTGGTGCCGAGCATTTCCACGCGACGCGTAGCAACCACCGTTGAGCTAGCAGACGGCCAGAGCTTTGCTATAGCCGGTCTTCTAGCCGAGCAGACGCGAGAGATAATTCGGAAGTTTCCCGTTCTGGGCGATGTGCCTGTCCTTGGGGCCATTTTCAGGAGCACCGCTTACCAGAAAAGGGACAGTGAACTGATAGTTATTGTGACGCCGCACCTTGTCAAGCCAGTGGACATGGCAAAACAGACCATCCCCACAGACCAGTTTGTAGAACCGGATGACTTCGAGTTCTATCTGATGGGGGCCTTGGAAGGAAAGGCGCAGCCGGCACAATCCGGCGGTTCTGTCCAGCCGGCCGGTCAGAGCGGGGGTAAGCTGGAGGGCAAATTCGGTCACATCACACCTAAGTGAGGAAGAGGAGGACATGCAGATGAGAAAAATCATTTATATAGTAGCATTGGGAATGACGGCATTGTTTCTTACCGGATGCGCAACAGAGCCGAGCCGGGTGGAGATGGACTACGGCACATCGTACAAGCTTGCAAAATATAATCAGACCCTGAACCCCGATGCCGAGAAGAATCTTGAGCCCGTTACTGGTATCGATGGACAGGTGGGAGAGAAGATTATCGAGAAGTACAACAAGGGCTTTGAGAAACCGGCTCAGGCCATGCCCACCCTCACATTAGGTGGCATGATATCAGGGGCGGGCGGGAAGTAAAGAAAGGAGTACGCATCATGAAGTTGGTTTTCTGTAGAAAAGGTGTATCGGTATTGGAGTTTGCCATTATTCTGCCCCTCCTCCTTGTGATTCTATTCGGGATCATAGAGTTTGGCTTTCTCATGTATAACCAACAGGTGATTACCAATGCAGCCAGAGAAGGTGCCAGATACGGCGTTGTGTTCAAGGATCCTGCCGTCACAGTGCCTGAGATTCTTGATGTTGTTGATGAATACGTGCAAGGCCATCTCGTCACCTTAGGTGGCACCGGCGGAAATCTTGTGCCGAGTGCAGACCGAACCTGCGGCCAAGGTTCCTATGGTGCGTCGCTTACAGTCGGCGTAACTTATGATTACGGGTTTCTTGTACTGGCAAATCTTGTGCCCGGGATCGGGATCACCAAACAGCTTAGTTCGCAAGCGGTAATGAAGTGCGAATAAGGAAATAGAGTCTTATGGTAGTACGCACAGTAAGGTTTAAAATTGAGGATGAAATGGCAAGGGTTGTACTCGAAGAGTGCGTTTCCACCACTCCCGGGTTTATGATCGAAGGGAAGGACAAGGTCCCGTGTGATCTTCTTGTCTTCGAGTTAACCAATGAGAATGCGGAGGAGCAGTTCGATAATATCGGGAACATTTTGTCATCAGGTGCTGCCGGCCACATCTTTCTTGTCTCAAGCGTGGTGGATCCCACTATTCTGATCCAGGCGCTGAAAATTGGTGCAAAAGAATTCTTCCCGTTACCCTTAAAAGGTGACGAAGTGAAGGCAGCCCTTCTGAAATTCCAGGCAGTCAGGCCTTCCGGAGATAAAACAGCAAAGGATGAGCCGGGGAAGAAAGGGACCATCATCCATGTCCTGGGAAGCAAGGGCGGCGTGGGAACAACTACCATGGCGGTCAACCTCGCAGAAAATCTCCGTGCCTCGGACCCCGGCAAGATGGTAGCCCTCATCGACATGAACCTCCTCTTCGGGGATATTCCCATATTCCTCGGCATGGAGTCTCCCCTGTTCGACTGGGCCGAGATTGCCCGCAACATCTCACGCCTTGACAGCTCCTATCTTATGGGGACCCTCCATAAGCACCGCTCCGGCCTCTACGTGCTTCCCTCCCCCACGAGCATCTTTGAGACTTTCAGCGGCGGCCAGGAGGTTATTGTAAAGCTTCTGGAGCTTATGAAGACCATGTTTGATTACGTTGTTATAGATGGCGGACAGCGCCTTGGCGAAATGTCCAAGGCAATCATGAAACTTGCCGACAGGGTGCTCGTGGTGACCCTTCTCAATTTGCCCTGCCTGATTAACGTGAAACGTCTCAGGGAAACGTTTTTGAAGCTCGGCTACCCCTCGGACGACCGGGTCTTCATCATCGCCAACAGGGCGCACAAGAAATCAGGGGGCATATCAATTGAAGATGCCGAACGAACCCTCAAGAAAAAAATTGCCTGGTCCGTGACCAATGATTTTCAGAATACGATGAACGCCATAAACATGGGCAGAACTCTCAACGACATCTCAGCGGGCAGCGAGATCAACAAGCAGATTATGGATATGGCCGTCTTCTTCCGGGGTCGCAGGGTCCAGGAAGAAAGAAAGACAAAGAAAGGTTTCTTTGACAGCTTTACGTAGCTTAAAGCAACGAAATACCGCATCCGTATGCGGATCAAACAGACTGCGAGGATAGTACCATGGAACTTTACGCATTTGACAAAAGGGAATTTGCTCTCAGCGATGAATACAATGAGTTAAAGTCGAAAATCCATAACCGGCTTCTTGAGGTTATTGATCTCTCAATTATTGACAATCTCAGCAGGGACAGGCTGACGCAGGAGATACGGAGGGTGGTGGAAAACATACTCGCCACCGACGGCTTCAACGTGCCCCTCAACTACGATGAACGAGATGCACTCTGCAAAGAGGTGCAGGACGAGGTGATGGGCCTGGGGCCCATTGAACCGTTCATGCATGACCCCACCATTACCGACGTCCTCGTCAATTCTTACAAGCAGGTTTTCGTGGAGAGGTACGGCAAGCTCCACCTGACACCGGTACGCTTCAAGGATGACGCCCACCTGAAAAAGATCATTGACCGCATCGTGTCTGCGGTAGGCAGGCGCATCGATGAATCGAGCCCCATGGTGGACGCCCGGTTGCCTGACGGCTCCCGTGTGAACGCCATTGTACCCCCCCTGGCTATTGACGGGCCAAGCCTTTCCATCAGGCGATTCGCCGTGGATCCCCTCGAGATAGAAGACCTTATCACCCTGAAATCCCTTACGCCTGAGATCGGAGAACTCATAAAAGGCATAGTCGCATCAAGGCTGAACGTTCTCATATCGGGAGGAACGGGTACCGGCAAAACAACCCTTTTGAACGTTTTTTCCCGCTTTATCCCCGAAGGCGAGCGGATTGTGACCATAGAAGACTCCGCCGAGCTGCAGCTCAAGCAGGAACACGTGGTAAGACTGGAAACAAGGCCGCCGAATATAGAGGGCAAGGGCGAGGTAGCCCAGCGGGACTTGGTGAGAAACAGCCTCAGGATGAGGCCGGACCGCATTATCGTGGGCGAGGTGAGGGGCGGTGAGGTACTCGACATGCTCCAGGCCATGAACACCGGCCATGATGGTTCTCTCACCACAATCCACGCAAACTCACCCCGGGACGCCTTGCTGCGCCTCGAGACGCTGGTAGCCATGTCGGGGCTCAACATCCCCCACGAGGCAGTGCGGCAGTATATCTCATCGGCCATTGATGTGGTATTTCACATGCAGCGCCTCATGGATGGCACGAGAAAGGTGGTCTCTCTCCAGGAAATTGTGGGCATGGAGGGAAACGTGATCACCATGCAGGAGATATTCACCTTTGAACAGACAGGGATTGGGAAAGACGGAAGGGTAAAGGGCAGGTTTAAGGTTGCCCCCTTGCTCCCCCGATTCATAAACCGGTTTAAAGCAAGCGGCACACCGGTGCCCGAAGAGATGTTTAACGGAACAATGATTCTGGAAGTTTAAAGGGAGAGACGTTATGGAGTGGTTGATCGGCACAGGGCTCTTTGTTGCCGCTGCATGTATAGTGGGGGGGGTTCTCTTTCTTTTACGGCCCAAATGGGACCCCGAATCGAGAACGGTAGAGAAGAGGCTCGGGAAATTTGCTACCCCGGTCCCCGGAGAGAAGACAGTAGATATTACCCGGAGGCGCCCGTTGAGCGATATCCCCAAGCTCAACGAGATGCTTTCAGGAATTCCTGTCATGCACCAGATTGACAAGCTTGTTGTGCAGGCAAATGTGAGGTGGCCCCTCGGAGTTTTTCTTCTGCTCTGCCCTACAATTGCCCTCACCGCCTACCTGCTCTTTTCGCTTCTCACGAGAAGCCATGCCATGGGAATCTTCACAGGCATCATCGCAGGAACGGCCCCGTTTGGTTACCTTTATTTTAAAAAGCGGCAACGGGTCCGCAAGTTTGAGCGCCAGCTTCCCGATGCCCTTGACCTCATGGCGCGGTCGCTTCGCGCCGGGCATGCATTCTCCGGCGGATTGGCCATGGTTGCCGAGGAATTTGACGATCCTGCAGGCACCGAGTTCTTAAGGGTAATAAACGAGATCAATTTCGGCGCATCCCTGGACCAGGCCCTTAAAAACCTGACTGACCGCGTTGACCTGCCGGACCTGAGGTTTTTTACCGTGTCGGTCATCATCCAGCGGGAGACTGGAGGAAACCTTGCTGAAATACTTGAGAGTATAGCCAGGCTGATCAGGGAGCGGTTCAAGCTACTGGGCAAAATACGGGCTTTGAGCGCGGAAGGAAGACTTTCAGGCATAATCCTTGTGGGCCTTCCTTTTCTTGTTGCATTTGCCCTGTCCATTGTGAGCCCCACATATCTGCCTGCATTATTTAATGACCCCGCAGGGAGGACCATTGTCATTGTTGCCCTGTTCATGATGGGTCTCGGGGTACTGATAATCAGAAGAATTGTCAATATAAGGGTTTAACGGGAGGCGCTTCGTGACAGCCATAATGTATATCATACCGGTCATCATATTTGGCGCGGTACTCCTTCTTGTCATCGGTATTTTTCAATATGTGACGTACCTCAAAAATCGCCGGGGCCTTCTCAAAAAGATTGAGACGGAGGGCGAGATAAAGGCTGAACCCGGGGACCGCTCCCTTGGTGCCAGGGTTCAGAACGCCTACTTGAATCTTACCCAAAGCCTCTCAACCCTGGCAAAGCCGAAAGGCGAAGAAGACATCTCTCAGATGAGGGCGAAGTTCCTCCAGGCGGGCCTCAGCAGGTTCAGGAATGTCTTGGTGGTCTTCTATGGATCCAAGGTTTTTCTTGCAATCCTGTTTCCCGTCCTCTTCATTATCTTTAAGGTGTCTCTCCTCAGGCCCATGCTGCTTATGCAGCTTATTCCTGTCATCCTCGTTCTGGCTGTTGTCGGGTTTTACCTTCCCGACCTGTGGTTGAGGATCAGGATTGCCAGTCGGAGGGACCAGATCTTCAGGGGTTTTCCTGATGCCCTTGACCTGATGGTCATATGCGCCGAGGCAGGCATGGGACTTGACGCTGCCATCAACCGGGTGGGCAAGGAAATGGAACTGAGGAATGCGGCCGTAAGTGAGGAAATGAAGTTGCTCTCCCTTGAGTTGCGGGCCGGCAAGCCACGGCGGGAGGCGCTCAAAAATCTCGCCCTTCGAACTGACGTTGAGGACGTGCAGAGCTTCAGCACCCTTCTCATACAGACCGACAAGTTCGGCACCAGCATCGCCAATGCCATGAGGGTGCAGGCAGACTCCATGAGGGTAAAAAGGACGCAGAAGGTGGAAGAAATAGCTGCAAAAATGGCGGTAAAGTTAATCTTTCCCACTGTTCTCTTCATCTTTCCTTCCATGTTCGTGGTTCTCATGGGGCCCGCATTAATCCGCGCCTTCAGGGTGTGGAGGGGTTTTTAAACGTGAAAGAAAGTGGTCTGCCACTTTTGTTTCCGAGGAGGTCATTATGAAAAGAGTTGGTAGAAAACAAGTCATGGGTGTTTTTGCCTGTTGCCTGGTGATCGCATTTTTCTTAGTTGGCTGCACAACCACGAAGAACATGCTCAGCCATTTGAAATTCTGGGGTCCCAACAATGAAACAGGCCGGACAGTTCAGGCGCAGAAAGGATCGGTTACCAAGGCTCAGGTTCAGTCAATAGCCAAGGGAAATCCTGAATCTCACTTCCTTCTCGGACAGCATTTGCAGCAGAGAGGCAAACACCGTGAGGCAGTTGAAGAATTTACAAAAACCATTAAAATGGATCCCATGCATGCGAAGGCATATAACCTTATGGGCATCTCATATGATAATCTTGGCGAATTTAACAATGCAACAAAGTGCTACGAGGTTGCGTTGGACCTCTCTCCAACCGGTGAACACTATAATAATCTCGGTTACAATCTCGTCCTCAAAGGGGAATATGATGAAGCAGTAGAGGTACTCAAAACTGCTGCAACGCTTGAACCGCAAAATGATAAAATAAGAAACAACCTGGCCCTTGCACACAGCAATAAGGGTAGCCATGGTTTTGCCTTAGGAGAAATCCAGAAAACCGGTGATCCGGACGGAAACAGGCTTGCCCTGGCAGAAGCCCTTCTGAAAACAGGCAAGGCGCTTGGCGCGTCGGAACTTGTGGCCCAGGCCTCAAGGCTTGATCCTATATTTGAACAGAAGCTGTCGGAAAAAGATCAGCACGTCATCAGGGTGGCCCGCGCACTGAAGGAGCAAGAAGAAGCAAAAGTCGCCTCTCAGGATATTGAAAAACCTGTGGTGACCACTCATGTTGCCAAACGGGTAGTTGACGAAACAATAAAAATAGTGAAAAAAAACTCTTCTGCGATAAAGAAAGCCAAGGCTCAGACAGTTAAGGCTGCGAATGAGAGCGCCGCCATCTATCCCCCTGATTTCATGTTTAACAAAAGACAGGTCAATGTGGTTAACAGGGCAACTGAAGAACGAAAACTAAAAATTAACCAGGAGCCTGCGGTTCAGTTCGTCCGCGAGCTATTTCCTGTCAGGCACGCATCAGGGAGTAATGCTGCAGTGCGCGCACCTCACACCTTGTCTTTCTAACGGAGGCATGCGTGCAGAATTGATATGAGAAAATTACCCGGAGCGCCGGTGTTTTTGATAACATTGGCGCTTTTTTTCTTATCAGGATGTGGGGGCCTGAAAAACCTCCTTCCTTCGTCAAGCGACAAACACTACCAGAGGATGCTGGAGCAGCAGAAAATGAAGGCTGCGGCATCCGAAGATCCGGAACTCCCCGACAAATTACCTGAAAATGATCCCGAGGCATTCGAGCGAATGGGCGACGCTTACCTGAAACAGGGCAACCTTGACATGGCCTTCATCCAATACAGAAAGGCATTGCGCATTGATAGCGGCAGACTTGGCACCCGCCAGAAAATCGGCTATCTTTACTTGAAAAAAGGGCTGGGAGCGGAAGCGCTAAATGAATTCAATATTGTCCTGGCCAAAGACCAGCGTAATACCTCGGCCCTCCAGGGAAAGGCAAACGCCCTGGTTCAACTGAACCGCCTTCCGGAGGCTGAAAAGGTTCTTCAGGAGGTAACGGATATTGATGGCAGATCATGGCAGTCCTACTTGCTTTTTGGCACCGTCTACGATCGGCAAAAACGATATGAGGAAGCAACGGTGGCCTACCGTAAAGTTTTAGACATTAATCCAAAATCAGCTTCCGCGTACAACAACCTTGGAGTGTCGCTGTTTCTCATGGGCAAGTACCGGGAATCGGCGGAATCCCTTCTTTCGGCCATCAGCATCGATCCCTCAAACTCTCAAAGCTATAACAATCTTGGGCTTTCGCTATTTAAGCTGGGCAAATATTCTGAAGCCCTTGAAACGCTCAAGAAGGGCGGGGATGAGGCGAGCGCATACAACAACATGGGCGTCCTCTACCTGGAAGAAAAAAAGTACGACCAAGCGATTGAGTATTTCGAAAAGGCCATCGAGGCCAAGCCCTCGTATTACGAAAGCGCTCATGCCGGCCTGAAAAAGGCCAAGGCGGCCTTAAAATCCGAAACCAAACCTTAACTTACCGTTTTAACATGGCTATTCCATTATCTTCTTGGCTTTTCAGCCATTTCTCCAATCGGTTGCAGCCTTCCCTAAGCCGCTCAAGGCTGTTTGCATAGGAAAAACGGATATGGGATCCGGCCTGATAGCTGCCAAAATCGTAGCCTGGTGTAATGGCTACCTTCGCCTCTGCAAGAGCCCGTTCAACGAATTCCATACTGTCTAAGCCCCACTTCTCGATCCCTGCATAGACGTAGAAGGCGCCTTCAGGGTCAATAGGAACACTGAACCCAAGCTCTCTTAGCCGAGAAACCATAAAGTCCTTTCGTTCCCAATAGGTTCTCAGCATCTTTGCCAAGTCTTCATCAACATCAAAGGCATGGAGGGCAGCACGCTGGGCTATGGAGGGTGGAGAAATAAACACGTTCTGTGCAACTTTCTGTATGGGCCGAACAAGTCCCTGGGGCACAACCATCCACCCAAGACGCCATCCGGTCATGGCATGGGTCTTCGAGAATCCATTAACCACAATAATATCATCTCCCAGATGCAGGGCGGTTCGCAACGTTTGTCCGTATGTGAGCCCTCCGTAGATTTCATCGACAACTAGCACGCCATCCCGGTAAGATAAGATCTGATGAAGTTGAGCAATGGTTTCTTCATGGTAGATAGAGCCAGTAGGATTAGAAGGATTGCAGAGAATAAGCACATCCGGACCGGTCTTGAGGTTGACAATCTGTTCAGGTACAATCTGATATCCCGTTTCAGCTGAAACAGGAAGGGTGAGAATCTCTGCATCGGCGAGGAGGGCAAAGTTTCTATAGCAGGGATATCCCGGGTCGGATATTGCCAACGTCCTCCCTCGTTCAAGGAGCACTGCAGCGAGAAGCAGGAAAGCCCCGGATGTTCCATTGGTGATGACAATACGCTCTGGAGAGATAGTAAGCCCCTTGCTTTTCTTGTAAAATGTTGATATTTTCTGGCGAAGTTCAGTAATCCCAAGGCTGTGGGTATAGTAGGTCTCCCCGCTGATTATAGCTTTGATAGCCTCATCTTTTACCATCTGTGGTGTTGTAAAATCGGGTTCACCCACCTCCATGTGGACGATGTCTTCTCCCTGGGCCTCCATTTCTTTTGCCTTCTCAAGGAGTTCCATCACATAGAAAGGGGTGATTAAATCTGCTCGTCCTGTAATTTTCATTGATCACTCGCGTGCGATGGCATATTTTTTCATTTTGTAGCGAAGCATACGCTCGCTTATTCCAAGAAACGATGCAGCCTTAGTCTGAACCCAGTCAGCCTTGACAAGCGCTTCAGTAATCATCTGTTTTTCCATCACACCAACAGTCTCCCGGATACCACCTTCCACAGGGACTGCGTTACTCTCAGACAGATTTGGAATATCGTCCAGGCTTATGTAATCACCTCGGGCAAGCACAATGGCCCGTTCAATCATATTTTCAAGTTCTCGAACATTCCCTGGATAATCGTATTTAATAAGCTGATCCCGTGATTCTCTGGTAAAACCCTTTATGTTTTTCTTATATCTGCCGGCGTATCTCTTGGTGAAAAAGTCCATAAGAGGCGGAATATCTTCTTTTCTTTCCCTTAGCGGGGGCACCCAGATCCTAACAACATTAAGCCTATAGTAGAGGTCTTCCCGAAAACTTCCTTTTTTTACCTCCTCATCGAGGTTTTTATTGGTTGCAACAATCACTCGTACATCGATTTTAACCGGATGGAGGCCACCTAAACGCTCAACCTCTTTCTCCTGGATGATCCTTAGCAGCTTTGACTGGAGCAAAGGGGTAAGATCGCCAATCTCATCGAGAAAGACTGTCCCTTTGTTTGCAAGTTCAAATTTGCCTATCTTTCTCTGGAAAGCTCCGGTAAAAGCACCTTTCTCGTAACCAAAAAGCTCGCTCTCGAGGAGTGTCTCCGGAATTGCCGCACAATTTACTTTGACGAGTGGTTGGTTTCGTCGTTCGCTCAACTGATGGATAAGATTGAGTACCACCTCTTTTCCAACCCCGCTCTCGCCTTCAATAATGCATGTTGAATCAGTCTTGGCAATCCGTGTAATGAGGCTGACAACCTCACTCATCTTCTCACTCGAATAGATAAAATCCTCTGACTTAAACCTGTCCCTCAAAGCCTCTTTCAGGACACGGTTTTCGTGAACAAGGTATTTCTTATCTTCAATCTTCTTGATCTTGAAGAGTAGATCGTCAAGGTCAATAGGTTTCGTCAGGTACTCAGAGGCTCCTGATTTCAGGGCATTTACTGCATTCTCGATGCTTCCGAAAGCAGTAATCATAATGATTTCCACCTCCGGATTGATTTCCTTGACGCTTTTCAAGATGGTGAGGCCATCCATATCGGGAAGTTTGAAATCAAGGAGTACGAGATCAATAGTCTTTATTCTGAAAAGTTCAATAGCCCTGACTCCATCACCCGCTTCTTCCACAGAATACCCTTCTTTTCTTAGCAGGCCCGCAAGGAGAGACCTTTGGGTTTCTTCATCCTCAACGATTAATATTGCTGCCCGGTCCATGTTCTTTAACTCCTTATTGTTTAGAGTTTTAAGCCTTCGGTTGAGCGAGTGGCAGGCTTATTACAAACTTTGCGCCTTTGCCTTTTTCACTGAACACCTTAATATCTCCCCCATGATCCTTAACAATCATATAAGATATGGGCAGTCCAAGTCCCATCCCTTTATCTTTTGTCGTGTAGTAGTATTCAAAAATGTTATGAATGTGGGCTTCTGCTATTCCGGAACCGTTATCCTTTACAGTTATATTAACATAGGATCCCATGCGTGCAGATAGTATTTCTACTATCCCTTTGCCTGCAATAGCTTCAATGCCATTGAGGAGAATGTTGTAAAAAGCCTGTTTTATGCGCTCTGTTTGACATTCAACCCTGATATCCTTTTCGATGTTGTTGATCAGGGTTACACCCTTTATGGTCGCTTTTTCGTTAATAATGGCGACAACATCCTCAACCACGTTGTGAATATTTTCAGATGAAAAAGGGACACGAGATTTGGTAGAAAGGAGGAATTCTTCTACAATTCGATCAACACGACCTAATTCACTCCGCATGATATCAATGAACTTGCCGTATTCATCTTTCTTTTCATCTCCTGGCTCAAATTCTCTCTTTAGCCTCTGGATGGATATACTAATAGCGTTGAGAGGGTTTCGTATCTCGTGGGCCATGCCCGATGCGAGTTTTCCAAGAGAAACGAGACGATCTTTCATCTCCATGTCTCTCTCCATTTCCTTTACCTTTTTATCATACTTTTTTTCCAGAAGAAATGTTGCATAGGTGCTCACGGCCCCCGAAAGGATAAGAAAAACAAGGATGAGAACAAAGTTTCCCATAGTCTGCTTGAAGATCTCATCCGCACCAACCCTGGAAAGAAAGACTTCCATAGTGTACTTGGGAAGAAACTTGGAATCAAGGGAGCGGGCAAGGACGAAGGCATGTTCCTTCTTTTCCCCGGTCAATGCATAGAGTTCTCCTTGTGGATCATAAATTGTGATACCCGAAACATCAAACCTTTTTCCCTCATTCTCAATGATATCCTTGATGATATATTTCTTTCGCAGGGTCTCCAGCTCATTTTCATCAATGCTAACAAAGATAATGGATTCTTTTGCCCGAACACCCATGAGAAGGGCTTGGACTTTACTTGTTGGCATCTTTATAAATGTTTCCTGTTTTTTCGACACTATCAACCGGATTGAAGGTTCAGGAATTCTCGGAGTTCCTTTTTGTGCGATGGTTTTTCCTTGCTCATCAAGGATGAGTACGTTTTCGAGAGGAATGTTGTCCAGGGTTCCGGCAGTTGTTTCTGTTAGGATGGCATAGATACTCTCGGCAATGGCCTCGTCATACACCAAAATGTTCAAAAAACTGGCGGTAATTACAGAGGGTGATTTATCAAGGAGGTCCAAATATTCCAGATTGATATCTATCTCTCGTTTTACATGGTTGAAGAGGATTTCTCCCTGATTTTTCAGTAAGCCATTTAAGTTGTTCTGGACAATTTTAATTTGTATTATGCCTGTGATGGTAATAAGTATGAAAAAGATGGCGAAGAGAAGGGTTGGGAAAACGATCGTTTTCTTATCTATCATACCCCCTCATCTCACGTCCTCTCGACCTATGCTCCCTTATTGGATATCCTCTCTTGCCTGGTACTATTGGCCCTTGCCGTTGTATCCCGGGTCGTCTGTAAGCCTCTGGCGCCATTGGTCCTTTTCTTTGCATCCCGGGTCCCCTGTAAACCTCTGGTACTATTGGCCCTTGCCGTTGTATCCCGGGTCGCCTGTAACCCTGGGGTATTGACCTATTTCTTCTTTCCATTTCTGTAAATTGATTATATTGCATACGTTGTCGTTCATCAAGGACTTGGGAAAGGTCTGATCTGTACCGTCCATAGGATCGTTCCCAGGCACGTTCAATATCTCTCAGCTCTCGTTGGCTTCTCTCGATTCTTTCCATGTTTGCAGACGGATTCTTTCTCAGATCATTCAGTTCAAGTCGCCTTCTCAACGCTTCCTGTCTCTGGAATCGCCACTCTTCGATGTATTTATCCCGCACCCCTTCTGCTCTCCTTTTTTGACTTTCAGTAAGGTTGAGCCCCCTCTCGAACTCTGTATATGAGTTCTGTGCATAAAGAGGGGGCATCAACAGGAAGGAGAGGAGAAGGAGAGTTAATGCAATAAAAAACTTCATTATCTATCTGCGATATGGGCTTCCCGGATTAACCGGCACCCAAACTTTGTGGGATGGGACCCATTTCCCGTTTACCCACTGGCCAGGGACATCTACCCAATGTCCAGGAGGTGCTTCAAGAGATTGTGGAGAACCCCGGTAGCTTTCCTGGGGAGGTAGGGCCGCATGTGGCCTGCCCGTTGCATATGGCCTGTCAGGGCTGTAAGAGCTTTCAGGGCCGTAATACCTGTCATAGGGTCTTTCAGGATACCCGGAATATCTATCTTCCATTCTCCCTTGCATTACCTGCTGGTCGTGGGCATTGCCAATAAGAGCCCCTGTAAGAGCACCTGCGCCGGCGCCGATAAGAGTTCCGGCAGTGTTATGGCCAATTGCCTGCCCAGCAACTGCCCCAGCAATGCCGCCTAATACTGCCCCTCTACCAGTATTCTGGCCATCCGATACACATGCTGTTGCCAAAAAACCAATTGCAACAATCACTGTAAGAAACTTAATGCTTTTCATTGCTCTCCCTCCAGTTTGTAAAGTTTTGAAGGGCTCTGTTAAAACCCTTCTCTTGGGAGTCTTCGTAATGCCATTTTTATCATAATTGTTTGTTAGATTTAAGTCTTTTGTCATCGTTTCTTTTTGTCTCATAATAGCCTCCTGTTACCATATTATCAAGTCCACTATTATCTTTATTAAGCAACAGGTATGCCACATAGCATTTTTCTGTATATTCTTGTAATTATTATTGATATTATTTTCTATTTAATCCTTGGTGGCAATAAATGTCGAACCTTGTCTTTTTCATCGACATTATTGTCGAGACATTAGGGAACTTGTCAGGATTAAGAGGTTAGAGGGGTAAAGGGATTATCTAGTTCGCACAGCGAGCGAGAGGGGGAGGCTCGGTCCCGCTTGGCGGGATTGAGGGGGCGACGTGAGCCCCGGGAACAGTTGCCCGTTTTTGATACCTCTCGGTCTCAAAATATGCTATATTTTTGCAGAATATCAACAAGTGCCCAATGAAATGCGTCCTCACCATTGCCGGGTTTGATCCTTCCTCTGGGGCGGGTATCTCACGAGACCTCGACACCTTTTTTTCCCTCGGTCTCCATGGCATTGCTGCACCCACATCCATTGTTGTACAAAGTCCATTCGGGGTTCAGGATGTATATCCCATGCCTTATGTTGCATTTCAAGCGATGCTGTTATCAATGCAGGAAGAGATGCATGTGAGTGGAATCAAGGTGGGTGTTTTATGGAATGAGCAATACGTTGAGGCCTTGTCGGCCTTTCTGCCTGAATACCCGGAAATACCGGTCGTGGTAGATCCTGTCCTCACAGCAAAAAACGGAGCCAAGCTTTTGAGCGATAAAGGCTTAAAAAGTCTCATAAAACTAATTTTTTCAAAAGCAACCGTCTTAACGCCAAATCTTGATGAAGCCTCTTGCATAATTGGTGATAAAGTGAGAACCATCAAAGACATGGAAGCGTGCGCACGGTCACTGGCTGCAACCGGTCCCCAGGCAGTTGTTGTAAAAGGCGGCCATCTCAAGGGAGGGCCGATCGATCTCCTTTTTGACGGCTCTTCCTGTACAACATGGAAAAGAAAACGCGTTGATAGGGTAATTCATGGCACAGGTTGTATATTCTCATCACTCCTCATGTCCTTTCTCGTTCATGGATATTCAATAAAAGAGGCGTTCCTTGCCTCAGAAAATATGATGGATAATCTGGTCAAGGAGTGCTATCAGATCAGTGAAGATGGATACTTCTATACGTCTTCCGGTCTTCTTAATAATATACTTGCTGAGCGCTGGAAGGTTATTCAGGCAATGAGAGAGGTAAAAGAACGTCTTTGCTTGCTCAATCTGGTTGATTGTATCCCTGAGGTGCAGATGAATATCGGGTATGCCCTGGAAGGGGCAAAAGGGATAGAGGACGTGGCCGCATTTCCGGGAAGGATAGGACATCACGAGGGCAAGGTATGCTTCAAGGGAGACCCGCAGTTTGGCGCTTCCTCACATGTGGCGCGACTTATTCTTAATTACATGCACTATGTTCCCTCAATGAGGTCATGCGCAAATGTTCGGTACCATAAGGCCATGATCAAAAAAGCCCGTGAAAAGGGCCTCACGGTTCTTTTGCTTGACAAGCTTGAGAAGTCGTCAGGGGCCAGAAAAAAGGAAAGACAGGACCTTGATATTCTCATGGGAAAAAACATCAAGTATGTGGACAATCCCCCAGATATAATCTATGATGAAGGAGACATCGGCAAGGAGCCGATGATCAGGCTTTTCGCACGGAGCCCACTTGAACTCTTAAAAAAGATGGAGATTATCGCACGATGACGAATCAACTAGTTGCAGCAAAAGAAGGCAAAATAACCCAGGCTATGAAGGCGGTTGCCCGTTCGGAAGGTATCGATGCCGAGGAGCTGCGTCGTAATATTGCAGATGGCAAAGTGGCAGTACTCGCTAACAACAGACACAAAAGGTTCACTCCCAAGGGCGTAGGAAAAGGGTTGAGCGTCAAGGTAAATGCCAACCTTGGAACGTCCCCCGAAAGGATCGATGTCGATGAAGAACTTGAAAAACTGAAAAATGCACGAGAAGCCGGCGCTGATACCGTGATGGACCTGAGCATTGGTGGCGACCTCAATGCCATTCGAAAACTCATCATTGAACATGCAGGCCTTCCTATTGGCACCGTCCCCATTTATCAGGCCGCTGTTGAGACTGTGAAGAAACGGAAGACTATTACGAAGCTGGATCCCGATGAATTGTTTGATGTCATAGAGAGTCAGGGGCAGGATGGCGTGGACTTTATAACCGTCCACTGCGGAGTTACCCAGAGATCGCTCGAAAGGCTGAAAAAACAGGGTCGAACTACAGACATTGTAAGCAGGGGCGGTGCGTTTCTCACAACTTGGATGGTAGTAAACAAAAAAGAGAACCCCCTTTTTGAGCAGTATGGTAGACTGGTGAAGATAGCAAAAAAGTATGATATGACCTTGAGCCTGGGTGACGGACTCCGTCCTGGCTCAATCGCAGATGCAACTGATAGGGCGCAGGTTGAAGAACTCATTACTCTTGGTGAGCTCTGCCAGGAGGCGATCGATCAGGGAGTACAGGTTATGATCGAAGGACCTGGGCATGTGCCTCTGAACCTTATCGAGACGAATATTCTTTTACAAAAAAAACTCTGTAATGAAGCACCGTTTTACGTACTTGGTCCGATTGTCACTGATATTGCTCCCGGATATGACCATATAACGTCAGCCATTGGGGGGGCCCTTGCCGGCTATTATGGAGCAGACTTCCTCTGCTATGTTACACCTTCCGAACACCTTGGACTCCCTTCTCCCCAGGACGTTCGTGATGGAGTGATGGTTTGCAAGATAGCTGCTCATGCAGCCGATGTGGCCCGCGGAAACCCAAGAGCTTTGAAACTCGACAAAACCATGTCAACATTCAGAAAGGCATTAGACTGGAAGGGACAAATTGAATGCGCTATCGACCCCACCAAGATAATCGATTTTCGCAAGGAACGAAAACTCAAGGATGATGTTTGCAGTATGTGCGGTGAATACTGCTCCATGAAGGTAGTGAAGGATTATTTCAAAAAATGATGTCTTCTTTTTCACTTTTTCGACATATGACTGTCAACATGGGCAAGACAGTACCATCATTAAATTATTGATTTGGGTTTGCTATGAGCTTTGAGCTATCAGCTTTGAGCTGCTTATATGATACTTGACGAATTCTCCATCTACACCGTCTCTGAATTGACATCAGAGATTAAGCACGTTATTGGTAGTCAATTCAGGGATGTCCTTGTAGAGGGTGAGATTTCTAATTTTAAGCCCTACCCGTCCGGTCATCTTTACTTCACTCTCAAAGATACCACATCCATGCTCAAAGCGGTCTTTTTCAATTATCAGGGGAGGTACCTCGAGGGTACGATTGGAGATGGAGTGGCTGTAATCTGCCGTGGCCGGGTAGATGTTTACGAGCGCAGGGGTGAATACCAGCTTATTGTGAACGCCATTGAACCCAGGGGCCTTGGAATTTTGCAATTGAAGTTCCAGATGCTCAAGGAAAAACTCCTAAAAGAAGGCCTCTTCGAACCAGAAAAGAAAAAACCATTACCCGTGCTCCCACGATCTATTGGCATTGTCACCTCCCCTGCTGGTGCTGCAATTAAAGACATATTGAAGATCATCTCTAAAAAGTTTGAAAATATGTCAGTCCTCATCTATCCCGTGCGGGTACAGGGGGAAGAGGCGGCATATGAGATCGTGGAGGGGATTGAATACTTCAATAAAACAGAAAGTGTGGATGTCATTATCGTGGGGCGAGGTGGCGGATCCCTGGAAGATCTTGCACCCTTCAATGATGAGATGGTAGCACGAGCCATATATGCATCTCGGTTACCGGTGGTCTCCGGTGTGGGTCACGAGATCGATTTTACTATTGCCGATTTCGTGGCTGATGTGCGAGCACCAACTCCCACCGCAGCGGCAGACATGGTTATTCGGGCGAAGTCAGATTTCCTCGCTGGCATAGAAGGCCTTCAGTCACAGCTTGTGCAGGATATGAGGACTACGCTTGAAAGGTGCAGGCTTGCCCTCTACCAGCAAGTAATGGAACTTAAAGAGAGAAAGGAACTATTTGTCTCTCATAGGATGTACCTCGACGAACTGCTTAACAACCTTATTCATGGATTCTCGACATATTTCACAGCAAGAAAAACCCAGGTCAAATCCCTTGCCCAGAGGCTGACAGACCTCAATCCAGAGGATATTCTCAAAAGGGGGTATAGTATAACGCTCAAAAAAGAAACCGGTGAGGTTGTTATCAACTCAAATCAGGTCGCTCACGGGGATGAATTGGCAGTGCGTCTTTCCCAGGGCGAGCTGGTTGTCAATGTTTTAGACAAGACTTCGTAAAACTCATTTTATTCATACAGTACTGTATCCAAAAGATATTATCCCAAATAAGTTTTAAAACATCGTGTCGGGCTTTCCTTGAGCAAACCGTTGTGAGACGAGGAAGCTCGGTCTTTTGCATAAGCAAAAGTTCCAAGCTTTACGCGAGTATGAACTAGCCCATACCGTGGGCGAGACGGGGTGGCTCCACGGACTTTGTTCGTGGAGGGGGCGACGCAAGCCCAAGTAATATGAGCCGCCGGAGCGTAATGAGCGTGTTGCGGGGAACGCCCGACACAGATGCTCAGCCTAATGGAAAATTCGGGATTATTTCAGTTCCGTCACGGGGGATTCTTCTGTCCATAAGTCGTAAACGTAATTGTAAAGCTCTTCGCTTACCGACACCTTGTAGGGGGTTGGGTTGATATCCCTCAAATGGTCCGCCCTTGTGCTCTTGAGCTGATCCAAGACATATTCCCTCGACTCCTTCAACGTAATCTCAGGGTAGATCCTCTTTCCGTCCCAGACGCAGTGATGGAGCGGCACAACCTTGGAGGGACTGACATATACGCGTTTGATGTGGTCAAAGGGATGGTGGCACAATACCCGTTTTCCCGTCTCCGGCGGCTTGTCCCCGACCTTTATCATCAGGTCAAGAAGACTATAACCGTCTTCGCTGAAAAGGCGGTACGCCTCTTTCTTCCCTGGAATGGTCATTTTACCCAAATCCTGGGAAAGCTTTATTCGAGGGATGCCCCTTGCTTCAACAAGTTTGTAAACGCATCCCATTGCAGGCTGGTCATCGCATGTAACAAGATGAGTGCCAATGCCAAAGACGTCTATTTCGTGGCCCTGCAGCCCGAGCGAAGTCAGGACTGCCCTGTTAATTTCGTTACTAGCCAGAATTGTGCATTTTGAGAGATTTGGATCGGTCCTGTCGCCTATTGTATTGAGCATTCTCCTTGTTCTCTTTGAGAGGTAAGAAAGGTCCCCTGAGTCCAACCTGACTCCAATAGGTTTGTATCCTATTTTAAAAAGAGCAAGGGCAACACAAATAAAGTTGGGAACTCCTGATTTCAAGGTATCGTAGGTGTCTACGAGGGCCATAAAACCTCTGGGAAAGGCTTGAGCATAGGCAATAAAGGATGCAAGCTCTCCTTCATTGGTGTGATTGAAACCCAATTGTTCCCGGATCTCCAAAATGATTTTAACAAAATCATGTTTTTTTCCATCATCTCCGACAAGGGCATGGTCCTTCAAATCATCAATGCCTGTGAATGACTGCACATAGGAATGGGCATGGGTCCCCCGAATTGGTACACCGAAAAGATACCCTGCAAGAACATTGCTTGTCCCGTCAAATCCACCCATGTAACTGTAACGGGAGGCAGAAACCCCTCCATCAGGGCCTTGAGCCCTTCGTAAACCGAACTCAATCAAGCCTTTTTCAAACCCTACCGTCAAACGATATTTGGCTGAGTTTGTTGTCATCAAACTTGGATAATTGGTCAGTGTTAGCGCAGCTGTTTCAAACATTTGCCCTATTGCTATCGGTCCTTGAACTCTCATAAGTGGAACGCGAGGATAGGCAATCGTCCCTTCTTTCAACGCATAGATCTTCATTTTAGAACAGTCCACGCTTTTCAGCCAGTCAAAAAAATCTTTTTCGGCGTGCGGCATCTGCTCTGCGAGATAAGCAATATGGTCTTCGGTAAAATGAAAATGCTCAAGCAGCCGGAGTTTCTCTTCGAGACCTGCGTAAATTGCAAATTCTCCCGCAAATGGATTCTTGCGGAAGAAAAGCTCAAAAACAGCATCTTCCTCGTGAACGCCTGCTTTCCAATAAGCGTACGCCATGGTGATTTGATAAAAATCAGTCAACATGGGGTTTACCAGTTGGTTCGTGGGTTTCATCAGTCTTACTCCTTCTTACGACAACACCTGTCCATGCGGATCCTGGGTAAGTGGTTGAGGGTTATTCAGTAAAAGCTTTGGATAGCCATTATCCTTTGGTTTTTCATATATTAGCAGACACAAACAATATGCACAATCAAAAAACGAGGCCTCCCAGTAAGCTGTTGTCTGGAAAAGGCTCACCACCACAGAGATGAATAACACTTCAAAGGGACAGGAAGTTAATGTATGACATTTTGATCGAATGCCTTTTCAGGAAACGACAAAAGTGTTATCCTGTCTGTGTAAAAAAAGTTATTCGATTTATGATTTCAATGTATTCGCGGCAAGGCTTTCGGTATAAAAAATGCTTTAAAAACTATTGTGCCGATAACCCCTTAATAAAAATATGTTTGTTGCGAGAAAAAATAAAAAAGGCTAAAGGAGGAGTAAAGTGAAAAAGCTACTTTTTGGAACAGTCTTTTTGTTGGTTGTAAGTGTTTTACCTGTCACGGCAATGGCACAGGTACAGGTTGGCATTAACATCGGCGTTCCACCGCCCTTCGCATTTTCAGCGCCACCCGAACTTGTAGTAGTTCCCAGTGGACCAGACTATGTTTATATGGTCCCCGGCACAGTGGGTCTCTATTTTCATGGAGGCTATTGGTATCGTCATCACAGGGGTCATTGGTTTAGGGCCGTCTCTTACAGCGACCCCTGGGCCCCTATCGAGATAGGCCTCGTCCCGGCGCCAATCGTGGTGGTTCCACCTGATTATATCCTCAATATGCCGCCAGGTTATCGTAGAATCCATTACCACGACTTCCATCGTAATTGGAGGGGTTGGGAACGCAATCGCTACTGGCATAACCATGGTTGGTACAGGGACCATTCCAGGCGTCATTGGGCAGGGCAGGAATTTCATAGGCCACCACCAGGTCATCCTGGCCATAGAGGACCTTATGGGAAGCCAGTGGTTGGAGGGCATCGAGGACCGCATGGTAAACCGGGTGGACCAGGGTATGGAGGACCGCCGGGAAAGCCAGGTGGTCCTGGTGGAAGAGGACCTCACCCTAAAGTGTATGGACCACAGGGCAAAGTAGGTGGACCTGGACCTCAGTCTAAAGTGGTTGGAGGACCTGGCGGAGGCAGACCTCATGGTAAACCGGGTGGACCTCCTGACAAGTAGTTGGAGGGCCTCAACATCCTGACAAAGGCGCTAGGTTATAGAGAATAGGTTTGAGAAGCCGTAAAACCAACTTAAAGCAAAACAACCTTATTATCAAGATTAAAAAAGAGGGGAAGGCAAGCAGCTTTCCCCTCTTTTTTTTATTTAGACACAAAATGTTTTCTAGTATTTTGTCCCATAAACATGTGTCATTCCGAGCAAAGCGAAGGCTTGTCCCGAGTAAAACGAGGGAACTCAGCAAGATTGCCACGTCGCTCACGCTCCTCGCAATGACTATGCATGGAAGCGTTAGGGACAGGACACTAGGATAGCAAAGATTTTTGGCTATGGATGCATTTCAAAACAAGATCCCTGGAGCGATAGGTTTTTAAATCTATTTTTGTGATAGAGAAAAAAGACACTGTCGAGATCAATATAGTCAAAGGCATCTGTTCCTGCAGCGAGATTGATTGCAGCAGACAAGCCGATCATGGTCTCTGTCATACAGCCAACCATGAGCTTCAAACCGTGTTTTCTTGCTAAGACCAGGATAGCAGCAGATTCCATGATGCCGCTTTTTGCAATTTTTATATTGATTCCATGGGCAAGGCCGTGTTCTGCGACACGCAGCGCATCTGACCCGGTAATGACAGATTCATCAAGGATGATCGGAAAGGGCACAAATTCTTTTATTTCTTTGAACCCATGATAGTCGTCTTTTGCCAATGGTTGCTCAAAGAACTCAATATTGAATCTATGTCTTTGAATGTAGCCTACGATATGTTGAAAAGTCTTTTTATTATACCCCTGGTTTCCGTCAAGGCAAAGCGTAAAGCCGTGCAGGACCCTGCTCAGTCTATTATGGACAAAGGATAGTATCTCTTTATCCTGTTCCACGTTCCCGCTCATCTTGAGCTTGTACATAGTGAATCCTTTCCTGAGGCCATAATTCATCCACCGTAAGAGGAAAACCTTATCAAGTATAAAGGGGATCGTTAAGTCCGTTTGAACCTTTCTTGTTTTACCACCCCAATATGCTCGCTCTGTGATTCCTTTACAGGCCAAGTTTGCCCTGAATAGGGCTACTTCAAGACCAGAGACAGTCATGGGGTATTCTGCGTATTTTTTGCGGAATAGACTTATGGCAGTTTCATAGCCCTGAATGGACATGCCTTGGAGCTGTTGTCTCAGTTCGTTCAATACACCCTTGATCACAGGTATGGTCTCTTGACTCAATGAAATACTCATGGGGCACTCACCGAAGCCTGATGAACCATCGGCAAGGGTAACCCGAACGATTATACTCCGCATCACGTTCATCCTGCCTTTGGCGGTTGCAAAGGTAACCCTGAGAGGTCTGACTACCTCGTGGATTGAGATATCTTTAATGGCGATCATTGTGAAACCGGCATCTTTTCAAACAGATACCATATTCAAGAAAAATCCTGAAGAAAAAAGAAGGGGTTAATTTCTATTGACAAATAAGCGTTGTATTCGTTATGATAGCCTATATATAGAATTAAGTTCTATATGCAGAATTGTTATCTTTATAAGTCTGTGATGTTATCGGAAAAACATATCATCAAAGAGGTCATCCAAAAAAATTTCTTTTATGTCATGAGGGTAACAATCTGGCTGTTATAGGAAGGTCACAGGCATTTATGAAATAAAGTCATCTTGTGACCTAAAACACTATCAAGGAGAAAAGTTATGCAAAACGTTCAGTGGCTGACAGCGAAAGAAATTCTCAAAGTAAATGTCGCAAAATGGCCTAACAAGGTTGGTTCCAAGGACCTTTACCGGGAGTTTACCTTCAAAGAACGGTATGTGGAAGGGTCATCAATAGTAATGTAGAATATTTAAGAAAGCCGGGAGGGGATATGAAAAAGATACTGCAGGGAAATGAGGCGATTGCCAGGGGTGCATGGGAGGCAGGTGTTAACGTTGCGTGCGCTTATCCGGGAACACCAAGCAGTGAGATTCTTGCTGAAATTGCAAAATATAATGAGATCTATACAGAATGGTCGCCGAATGAAAAAGTAGCGGTTGAGGTTGCCCATGGCGCGTCTCTTGCCGGCGGCAGGGCTATTGCCTGCATGAAGCACGTGGGACTCAACGTGGCCGCAGATCCGCTTATGACCATTTCCTACACAGGTGTCAAGGGAGGCCTTGTTATCGTTGTGGCCGATGACCCTGGTCAGCACAGCTCTCAAAATGAGCAGGATAGTCGGAACTGGACACGTTTTGGTAAGGTACCCATGCTTGAACCTGCTGACTCGCAGGAGTGCAAGGATTTTACAAAGATTGCCTTCGATATCAGCGAACGGTTCGATACACCGGTCCTTTTACGAGGCGAGACAAGGGTTTCCCACTGTGATTCACCTGTAGAATTAGGCGACCGGAAAGAGTCAACCATTCCCAAGGGTCTTTACCAGAAAGATACCCCGAAATATGTCATGGTCCCAATGTATGCCCGTGTCAAACGAGTTGCCATAGAAGAAAGGACAGCAAAGCTTGCAGAATATGCTGACACAGAGTTTCCGTTCAATGCAATGGAGATCAATAATGCATCCATAGGGTTCATTTCATCAGGGGCCGCGTATCTTTATACGAAAGAGGTGTTTCCTCAATACTCCTTTTTGAAACTCGGGATGATTTGGCCCCTTCCAAAGAAAATGATTGCTGATTTCGCAAAAAAGGTGAAAAAGATCGTTATTGTAGAAGAGCTTGACCCCTTTCTTGAAACAGAAATCAAATCCATGGGCATTAAAGTGTGGCATGGTAAGGACCTCATTCCTGCTATTGGCGAATTGACACCAACAATTGTTGAGCAATCCCTCGCTATGGCAGTAACTGGAAAAAAATATATTGCACCAAAGGTAAGGGTAAAACCTGATGACCTTCCGAGAAGACCACCAAATCTCTGCGCCGGTTGCTCTCATAGGCCTCTTTTTTATGCCCTGAAGAAACTCGGGCTTTATGTATTCGGTGACATTGGATGTTATGCCCTTGCCGTTGCGCCACCCCTCTCGGCGATGCACGCCTCAACGTGTATGGGTGCTGGGGTTGGTGGTGCTTATGGGGCAGGAAAGGTCCTCGGAAAAGAGGGGCTCGGTAAAGTCTGCGCTGTCCTTGGTGATTCCACGTTCCTCCATTCAGGCATCACACCCCTCATGGATGCTGTATACAATAAAGGTTACTCGACAACTATCATCCTTGATAACAGGATCACAGCCATGACGGGGCAGCAGGAGACGGCAGGAACCGGATTCACGGTAAAAGGAGAGCCTTCATCAATGGTGGACTACGAAGAGCTCGTTAAAGCCGTGGGCGTTAAACATATCAGGAAGGTAGATCCGTACAACATCCAGGAGACTATGGAAGTGGTAAAGGAAGAGGTGGAACGGGACGACGCATCGGTCATTATAACGATAAACTCTCCCTGTATGTTATTACGCCGTGCCAAGCCTCTGGAAAAGTTCAAACATCCTGTCTACATCATCTCCGCTGACAACTGCCGTGGCTGCAAGATGTGTCTCGAGATCAACTGCCCCGCTATAAGTTGGCGCGAGGCTGCCGGTCAAACCAAAGATGGCCACAAGAGGAAGGGGACTGTCTATATCAACCCCGATCAATGTGTGGGCTGTGAAGTCTGCGCGCAGATCTGCAAGTATGAAGCGATTGTACCAGGGGTGTGAAAACAGTTAAGAGTTCGGAGACAAGAAAAAAACTGGGGGACAACCGCCTCTCAAGATGGGCTTAGGTGAAGGACGAAGGGACGAGGGTCTAGATTGGAAACAAAAGAGGAGAAAACAAAATCTAAATATACCGGGGTGGTCCCTGCTGTAGATCAGGCCTCCCGCATACTGATCTGTCTCGCCAGGAACCCATCGTTCAAGATGAGCCTCACGGATATATGCAGAAGTGTAGGTATCCATAAAAGCAAAGGTTATTCCATACTAAACACACTTCAGAAGTACGGCCTTGTGCACAAGGATCCCTTAGGAAAAACATATTCCCTTGGTTTTGGTCTCATCTCCCTGTCGAGGAGGGTGCTTGACAACTTGAATTACGAAGCCATAGCAGGGCCATATCTGAAGAAACTGGCCGACCAGACTCACAGCACGGCCCTCCTTGGCATTATTGATAATGAGAATGTTTTTATCGTGGCAAAACAGGAGGCTGATCAGACTGTCGGGGTCACCACACGGATAGGTCATCGTTTCAGCATCACTCATGGCGCCCATGGAAAAACAATTGTATCTTTTTTGCCTGACGCTGACCGAGAAAAGATTCTCCACCACGACAAACTCTTTTTTCACGGGAACGCTTCGAAACTCAATCGAAAGAGATTGGCTGAGGAGATTGAACGATGTTGTCAGGATGGCTATGCAGTAGACATGGGGGAACTGAATCCCGGTATTAATGTCATTGCCTCCCCCTTATTCGACTCCCAGGGTAGCCTTATCGGTTCAATGTTTATTATGGGAACCTTTTCAGAAACTCATATCCCGGAGTATGGGTCTGTCGTTGCCGATGTTGCGAAAAAATTCTCTGCTATGCTTGGTGCAGATATTACGCAAACGTATGGGAGAAAAAGGAACCGTACATATCACAGAACAATGCTGGACAATCTTGAATCAAACCAAGGAGGGAAAACATGAGTGATATTCAGATCCACATAGGCGAGATACTGTCAAGGAATGCAAGGATGTACCCCGATGACATTGCTCTTGTCGAACGCGTTGCAGCAGATAAGACACGAAAAGAAATCACATGGAAGGAGTTTGATAAGAGGGCAAACACGTTCTCAAACATCCTTAATCGGAAAGGCGTTAAGAAGGGGGATCGAGTGGCCCACTGGATGCAGAATTCTATTGACTGGCTCGTTGCCTATTTTGGTATCGTGCGAACAGGGGCGTGGGTTGTTCCATTGAACTTCCGTTTTACCGCAGAAGAGATGAAGTACTGTGCTGAAGTTGCCGAGCCAACTGTTTTTGTCTTTGATGAGGATTTTGCCCAGAGAGTTGAGTCAGTGAAGGACCGGCTGACAACTGTAACAAGTTATATCTGTGTTGGAAAAAACACACCTGCTTTTGCAGAATCATTTGAGTTCCTTATGACTAATGCCAACTCAGCTCCCCTCAACACAGAGATCACCTTCGAAGATCCATGTGGGCTATACTTTACCTCGGGCACCACAGGTCAACCTAAGCCGATCCTCCTTACCCACAACAACATGGCCAACGCCTGTATCGTAGAAAATGTACACCACAGGCAGACGAAAGATGATGTGTTCATCCTCATTCCTCCCCTCTACCACACCGGCGCAAAGATGCACTGGTTCGGCCATTTCATTGTCGGGAGTAAAGCGGTCATCCTCAAGGGCTTCTCGCCTGAGTGGGTGTTCGAGGCCATAAGCGAGGAAGGGGGAACAGTTCTCTGGTGTCTGGTACCATGGGTTCAGGATATACTTATCAAGCTGGACAAAGAAGAGATAAAGTTATCCGACTACAAGATTGACCAATGGCGACTCCTCCACATGGGAGCCCAACCCATCCCACCGGCGCTTGTAAAACACTGGAGAAAGTATTTTCCCACCATGCAGTATGATACAAGCTTCGGCCTGAGCGAATCCACAGGTCCGGGCTGCGTTGATCTCCGTATCGGAAATGAGCATAAAATCGGAGCCATTGGACTTCCTGGGTTCAACTGGGAGTATAAGGTTGTTGATGATGACGGCACTATCGTTCCCAGGGGAACGCCGGGCGAACTCTGCGTCCGTGGCAATGGTGTCATGAGGGAGTATTACAAAAATCCTGAGGCTACTGCGAAAACCTTGCGAGATGGATGGCTTTTTACAGGCGACATGGTGAGAGTAGATGAGGATGGCTTTATCTGGATCGTGGACCGCAAGAAAGACGTTATTATTTCGGGCGGCGAAAATGTTTTTCCAGCGGAGGTAGAGGATTTTCTCCATACCCATCCGGCAGTGAAAGATGTAGCAGCCATTGGGATGCCCGACGAACGTCTCGGTGAGATTGTAGCGGTGGTCGTTGATATAATCCCTGGAAAAACCTTAACCGAGGAAGAGATATTCAAGCATTGCGAAGGCCTCATGAAGTATAAAAGACCAAGAAAGGTGTTCTTCGGAGAAGTACCGAGGAATCCCACCGGTAAAATAGAGAAGGTGAAACTACGCAAGAAATATACCGGCAGGGCAGAGGCATTCAAGTTGTAAAAGGGTATTGACAGGCTAGGCGGAACCTGCTTTTATTTACTGTTTTGATTGAATACTTATACGAAGTTGCTGTAGAGCATCAGCTTAATTGGTTGTGATCGAGGTTGAAGTAAGGTTTAACCATAAACACCTTCAAAGATATAGCCTTAATCTAAACATCAACCTTTTTAAAGCAATGTAAAAAGTACGGTAAGGTTCTCATACTATGCCTGTAAGAGTTGCAATAAATGGATTTGGAAGAATCGGAAGGTCTGTCTTCAGGATAGGCCGGGCGCGACCCGAACTTGATTTTGTTGCCATCAATGATCGCGTAAACAGCCGAATGCTGGCTCACTTATTGAAGTATGACTCAATTCAAGGAACTCTCGCTGGCCGGATTGAAAGTACTAGCGCTTCTATCATTGTGGATGGCAAGGAGATTCCTGTTTTTTCAAAGGACGATCCTGAAAAACTGCCCTGGAAAAACCTTGCAGTAGATGTTGTCCTGGAAAGTACCGGCATGTTCACCCGTAGGGACGATGCGTATCGGCACATCACTGCTGGGGCCCAAAAGGTTGTCATATCAGCGCCTGGACATAATCCCGACCTCACCATTCTTCCAGGTATAAATACAAAAAAATACAACAAAGATCATCATAAGATTGTCTCGATGGGTTCGTGCACGGCAAATTGCCTTGCCCCCATAACAAAGGTCCTGAATGATACCTTCGGTATCATCAATGGATATATGACTACTGTTCACAGCTATACAAATAATCAGGTACTCCTTGATAGTCCCCATAATGACTTGCGCAGAGCAAGAACAATGACTCAATCGATCATTCCTACTACTACGGCTTCCATAGAAGTTATCGGCAGGGCTTTTCCAGAATTGGCGGGAAAACTTCACGGCATTGCCGTGCGCGTGCCAACGCCGAAGGTTGCCCTGGTCGACTTTGTAACAGCATTGTCCAAAAGGACAAGTAAAGATGCAGTAAACAATAGCTTGAGGGCCGCCGCAGATGGCCCATTAAAAGGCATAGTGCATTGCATTGATGAGCCCCTGGTTTCAACAGACTTAGAAGGAAGCCCATACTCATCAATAGTCGATCTCACTTGTACTCAGGTCATAGGCGGGAGGATGGTTAAAATCATAGCCTGGTATGATAACGAGTCCGGCTTTTCCTATCGTCTTTGCGACCTGTTTCCGTTCCTTTAAAAAAGGATTATCCGATAATTCAAATACACAAAGACTTTTAACGCGGGTCAAAGACTTTTTCGAACACGATTAAGGTCATTGAAAAAGCCACGATAATGATGTTAGTAATTTGTCCAGAAATGGTAACCATGTCCAATAAAACAAGAAAAAGACTCATTGTTTCCGGCATTGTAGCGCTCTGCCTGGTTGTTGTGGTGTTGATTCTTGCCAGGTTGTCCGGACAACTCCTTAAAGCCCAAATCGAGAAAGCCCTCGGAGAAAATGTGAAAGCCGGCTCCGTAAGTATTTCCTGGGGAAGAGTCACCATTGAAGGCTTGACGTTTCTCAGGGATGGCCAAATAGTGGGCAATGTCAAATCGGTTCGTGTAAGGGCAGACTTCATGAGCATCCTCGGCGACAAACTTACTATTTCCAAGGTAGAGGTTGATCAACCCTATTTTAAAATTGTTATCGATAGCAAGAGCAATCTTCTTTTGCCTGTTGCGCTGCCTGAAGAAAAAGCAAACGAGGCCAAACAAAAGCGGGGAAAGAAAGAACGCCAGAAGGATGAGAAGCCAAAGTATGCAACGCCTGTTGAGGTCAAAACCCTTGCGTTGAGGGGAGGAAAGGTCGATTTCGAGGACAGAAGTATGGCTCGTCCTGTCATAATGAAATTTGAGAATCTCATGGTAGATATTCACCATATTGCCTATCCCTTCTCTGATCAATGGACAGACTTTGAGGTGTCATGCCAGCTTGCGGGCGGTAAGCAAAAAAGTACCCTTAATGCAATGGGTAAAATGAATCTCCTTAACGAAGAGACGAAGGTAAAGGCTGTGACGAAAAACATAGACCTTGTGTTATTAAGACCATACGTTGAAAAGAAAGGGGATGTGGGAATCGAAAGAGGATCTATCACTATGAATATGGACACAAGTGTTATAAAAAACCATATTAGGGCCCCGGGGACAATGGTGATCAGGGATCTCCGGCTAAGCTCTTCTGGCGGGATAGGCGGTACCTTTCTCGGTGTCCCGAGGTCGATGGTGTTAAGCTTCTTAAAAAACAATAATAATGAAATAAACCTTGATTTCGTTCTTGAGGGTGACCTCAACAACCCCCGGTTTAACATACAGGAGAATTTCGCAACACGTCTTTCAGTTAGTCTGGCAAAAAAACTTGGTGTTTCAATTTTGGGGATAGGCGAGGCAGTGGCAGGCGGGAGCAGTTCGATTATTGAGGGTGTTACAAAAGCCTTGAAAGGGCTTTTTCGGTAATGGCAACAAATCTTTTCAATTTTTGTGACCTTCTTTGTAAGTATGCAGCAATACCCAGAGAGGAAGGCGTGGACGGCTCAGGAAGCTGTCGGACTTTCATAGCACTGTATTGTACAAAAAAGAAGTCTCTTGTTCACAAAAACCTGCCGTGCAAGGATAAGCGACCGAAAACCATTGAAAAGTTAAAAGCGAGAAGCAAGAAGTAATTTGATGAGCATCTGTGTCGGGTCCTTATAACTTAACAGGATTTTACTTTTCACTTCTCACTTTTCGCTGCTTCTATCAATCCTTATCATTGATGCCCCTTTTGCTTTCCTCAGGCTCGTTGCATCGCCAATGATTTTCCCTACCATGTTGACATCGCTTGCAGGCACAGGTTCTGGCCCGCTGCTCATGGGAGTTGGACCGAAAAATATGGCCAGCGCATTCCCGGGCGGCCAAAAGCCTATGTCTCCAACCTTAACACTGGTTGTGGCTGTTTCATCGAGGGGCATAGCCACGGGAATGGTAAAGTAGAACTCATCACCCCACACATTTGGTCTCGCCTGGATGGGCATAATCTTCACAATGGCCTGGGCGCAGGCAGTGTCAGAAAGCTCTGCATTAAGTTGCACATCACCGATGGTAATCTTTATTTTGGTGGGCATTCCTTTTGCCTCCTTTTAGAATTTCTTTCAACTCTCATACCCCTCTCCGGTTCAGAAGTCAAGTCTTGTTGATTTAAGTTTTTGCTTTCGGCAACATAACTTCAAAGCAAATATTTTTATCGCAGATAATATTCGGATAAAGACAAAAGAGAGTAAAATCAGCGTTTATCTGTGATGAAAAAGGTTCCTTGTTCTATCCGTGTATTGAACTGAGGCTACACTATTGTTAAATATTTTTGTTGCAATAATTTCGATAGTATGGGAGAAATTTAATTGGGTAAGCTATTAAATAAAATCTACCCCGGACGATGAATAAAAGAAGACAGAGCAATGTGACGCGGGATGATCTTCTTTCGGTTAACGATCTGGCTGAGGCACAAAAAAAGATTCAAACCTTTTGAATGAGGTGGCAAGATGGAAACAAAACGCATTCTCATCGTTGATGATGACGAGCTTATTCGAAAATTTCTCCTGGACTTCTTTGTTGATCTTAAATTTGAAGTAGTCACGGCTGAGAACGGACAAGATGCTTTGAGGAAATTTGCGCCCCAGAGCTTTGATATTGTTATTTCTGACCTCATGATGCCCGATATGAACGGCATAGAGCTTTTAAAAGAGCTGACGGCGAAGGATGACACATTTTTGTTTTTTCTCATCACAGGTTATCCAACCCTGGAAACTGCTGTTGAGGCAATTAAAAATGGCGCCTATGACTATATTGTCAAACCATTCAATTTGGAGGATTTGCGGATAAAGGTTGAACGGGCTGTCATGACCCGCCAGCTAAAAAGTTCTCTTAAAAACGTAAGCGGCATCCTGTGGGCGCTTATTATATCTGTACCCGTCTGGATCATCCTCGGCATTATTCTTGGATTTGTCTGGAAGCGCTGACAATTTTTTTTCAATGGACATTCTGAAGCCGAAAAGACTTGCTCCTGGCGATACAATTGCTGTCGTATCTCCTGCATCACCATCAATTACCACCATCCAACAGGAGCGTGGGGTAGAGGCCCTTGAGCGCCTGGGTTATCGGGTCGTTACTGCCGAACACGCAAATGACAAGCACCTGTTGTTTGCGGGTAAAGAGAAGGTTCGCGCCAAGGACATTAATGCGACGTTCAGGGACAAGTCGGTGCGGGCGATAATCTGCACCCGGGGTGGTTGTGGTACATCACAAATCCTCCCATATATCGATTTCTCATTAATAGCAAAAAACCCCAAGATCTTTATTGGTTACAGTGATATTACAGCATTACAGGCTGCAATATTTAATGCTACCGGCCTCATTACGTTTTACGGGCCTATGGTGGCTTCAGATTTTGGCAAAGGATTGACACACTATAAGATCAGCAATTTCTTCAATATTCTCACTGAGACAGAGCGAGTTATCGAACTTAAGAATCCCCGGAACAAAAAAATCATCACGCTTTGCCCCGGGAGCGCTTCAGGTCAACTTGCTGGCGGCTGCCTTTCCGTTGTTGCTGCCGGCCTTGGGACCGAGTATGAGATTGACGCGAAGGGAAAGATACTTTTCTTTGAAGACATCGATGAAAAACCCCATCGCATTGACAGGTACCTGACACACCTCATTCAGGCAGGCAAGCTTCAACAGGCCACGGGAATAATTTTCGGCGCCTTCGCGAAATGTGAGTACCTCTCAAGGGATAACTACTTCAAATTCGGGGTCACTCTCCTTGATATGATCAAAGAGAGGATCGAACCGCTCGGCATCCCCTCAATCTATGGCCTCCAGTTCGGCCACGTCACGAACAAGCTCACCATCCCCTTCGGCGGATTGGCTACTCTCGATGCGACAAACTGCCGCGTCTTCGTTGAACCGTGTGTGGTGTGATTAAGAATCGTTAAATGGCTGATTGGTTAAACCAGAATATTCAATTAGGATGAGCATCTGTGTCGGGATATTCCTCGCAAACACGCTCTTTGCGTTCCAGCGACTTCAATCGCTCGCGTGAACCTTCGGAACTTTTGCTTTTATGCAAAAGGCCAAGCTTCCTTGCCTCTCGACGGTTTGCTTAAGGAAAACCCGACGCCATGCTCGCATGACTTATTCCCTCCATTGTCTACTCCTAATTTGTGAAAAAGGCTCAGTTGAGTATCAATAAAAATCCTGAGATCATCTTCAAGGGTTTTGAACCTCTTGCTCAGCTTTTTCAGATCTTTTTCAAATTCTGGTAGCCGAGAAACCTTTGTGAAAGCTTTCAACCGGCTTCCCTGACAGAGTAGGATGGGGTTCTATAAAAAACAGCTTCATACTCTATCTTCGCGCCATCCTCAGTTGTAAGCCATGGAACATCACCATGCGAATATTCACTTATTTGTGTCGCATTCATTTCGGACAATTTGCTTAAAACGTCTTCAATCGTCTTCAGCTCATTCGCACTGAGCACGCTAAGGTCCGGGTTTCTCAATGGCAGGTATTTTGTCTGTGGGTAGTCAAAATAACGGCTTTCAACCTTTTCGATTTCCTGATCGTCAATCATTCTTTTAACAATCTTTGCGAACTCAACGGGTGTCGGGCCATAATTATTCTTAATGTAAGTGGCCCCGATGAGCTGATCTTCATACCTCTCATAATGATCGAAATCTATAAAATAAAGAAGCTTGTAAACAACCGTTTCGCCAATGTTTGACTTTGATCCAACGTTATTGAGGATATAAAGAAGGACTTCTTTGAACTTTTTCAGATTTTTCTGGGGAACATTGATTCTAAGCGAAGGTTTTCTTTCTGGTTCCTTTGTGGCTTCCTTTAAGACAACTTCAGGTGACTTCTTCATGTCCAGTAGCATATCTGCAGAAATATTAAAGACTTGAGATAACTTAAGTATCTCATCCGCACAGATCTTTCTGTCTCCACTTTCTATCTGAGAAATTGTTGGCCTCGCAACGTCCAGCATGTCTGCCAGTTTCTGCTGGCTCATGCCCAAACCTTCCCTCAAATCTTTTATTCTCTTTCCGATGGATATCATTTGCAGGCCCTCCTCATAATAAATGTAGCGTATGTAAGGATATCTGTCAACATGTTGTTGTGTTATTTTACATAATGAAGCCGGGAGGACTCCCGAGGATGCTCGAATTCGACTTTTTGGCAACACTTTGCACAATAGTCAAGACAATTTTGCAAAGTTATGACAATTTGCCATGTTTGGAGCAGGTTGGGTTGGGTTGACTGTTACTCCTCTGGGTGGCAACACCACCCTTGATGCAACGAATAGGCGGGCGTTTGTTGAATCGTGTGTGTTTAACAGCATTGTTGAGTAGTTAAGTGGTTCAAGGGTTGCGTGGTTTTACCAAAACCCAACGGCACTCGACGGTCTAACGTTTGTGGTCATTCTCTTTCCTTTGCCAGTCTTGCCAGTGCCACATCCATATCCGAGCGAAACCCCTCGATCTGTCCATCCCTTAGAAGTTGAAAGAATGTGGTGAAGGATTTTGGCGTCAGAAAGTTGAACTGGTAGATCATCTCGATTCCCTTTCGCCCTAACCACTCATTCAACCGATCAAAGTGGTTCCTCGAATACTCGAACTTCTTGACGTTCTCTGGTGAGGTCTCATCAATTTCGGTGTCATCCTTGATTTCAATTACGAGAATTCTATTTCCTTTCTTAATAAAGAAATCGGGGCTGAACTCACCCCGCTTCGGGGTATTTCCTTTCTTCCAAGCATATTCAATGCTGTAGAAACGTTGAGGTGCATTTTTAAGCCAGCAATCAATCACCTGGGCATTATCACGCTCACAAAGGAAGCGGACAAATTTCCGCTCAGGCTTTGCATCCGCGATAGTCATTGCAGAAGGCGTTTTGAAGTCATGGGTGTTTTCGATAAGTTCACGCCCTGCCACGTAGTCGCCATCAGCATCTTGCACTGCATCGAAAAAATCACGCTGTTCATCAAAAACCATGGCTTCATATTCAGGAGTGTAAAAGACTGTTTTGTCACCTCTTCGTATTTCCGCAGCGCTTGCATTAAGCGTCTGCCGCTCTTTTGTACTTATACTAAGAAGAGCATTAGGAGAAAGCTTGTAGACGACCCGTTTTGCTGACTTTCTACGAAGTGGCCCTAAAGCCTGAAGAATCTTTTGTCGGTTTTCCTCTGTAATCCTTCCTGATTTTATTTTGGCTCTATGTGCGGAGGCTCCTACAATCTCTATGCACCGCTCACGGGTAAATTTCTTCGTATATTGAGTACGATCTTCGAGGTCAGGGGCTTCAGCAGATTCCTGGTCTATGTTTTGTAGTCGCCTGTAAAGCTCCTCTGCTATCTCTTCAAAGGAATATGTCTTATGTTCCAACTTTGTTCTAAACTTTGTATGGTCACCAGTTACTGCGCGTTCGAAATCTATTGTTACGTCTTCAATCTCTATCTGGGAGGGCAAGTCAACAAAACCATCTTCGAGCAACCTGTATTCACCCTTCTTGGTAAACTCACTTGCATCTAATTCACGAGTGTAGTCAAGGTTGTGCAATTCGAAATGATATAGTGAATCCTCGATAATCGACGATGAAAGCCGATTTTCCATTTCAAGGATCTCATCTACTAAATGACGTATTCTGCCTGCCCAAGCGTCATGATTGAAGACTGTCACAATTGGGTCGGAACCTTGCCATCAATTTGGACGGCGCAATCCTCTACCAAGGACTTGAGCGATCAGAAGCTTGCTATTGAACGCCCTCTCCTCATGGGGCACTATTTGAAAAACGTTTTTTACATCCCATCCTTCGCTTAGCATTGATACCGATACAATCCACTCGACCTTACTATTTGTATGATCAACCGTCTTGAGCTTTGCGACATTTACTTGGTGTTCTGTGGCAGAGCTAACGGCCAACACCTTCGCTTCAGCATCCTCAGGTGCTATACCTTCCCTCTCTTGCACAAAACTTTTTAGCTCTTCGGCGACATGTTTACACGTTTTTATATCTTTGGTGACTACGATCGTGAGCGGCCTGATGCCTCTGTTTTTTAGTTGCTTCTTCCATCCCTGGTGCCGATTGTAGATTAGTTGCCACTTCTCATCCTGGTTATCGGTTTGCGGCATCTCTGCCACATACTCAATTTTTTTGATAAATCGCTCCTCTATTGCCTGTCTCAGGGAATACCTGTTTACCACATCCGAGAAGTATTCATCGCCAATGTAACACGTGCCCGACACCCCGACCACGTATCGGAATCCATACTCGGGATTTAATAGAAACTCCTTCCATTTCTTAACGTTGGTCCCAGAATCATTAGCCACGTGATGAGCTTCATCGTTGAATACCACTACTTTGGTACCGCGCCCTATGAGGCTGTCCCGTATAGAAGATTTAACATGTTTCAGAATCGCGTGGTAGTTTTCAACACAGATTGAACCGTCGACTATCGTTTCAGAGGCGTTAATTATTTTAGGTGTCCGAACTAAAGCGCTTGGCGGGAGCAAATCCCGCAAGTCCGCATTTCCTGCCAAGTCTCTGAATTTGCTAAGTAACCCCGCTTCAATCGTATTTGATGGGCACAGAACAAGAACGCGGTCTGCAAGGCCTTCCGCCAGGAGAATAGCGGCAAGACCATACAAAACAAAACTCTTGCCCGTACCGGTTGCCATATCAATAGAACAGGCCAATTGATCCGGTAACTGAAGGTGTTTTTCCATACCTGCCCACGACCCATAGCGTCTCTGCAATTCGCTATTGACTTCAAAGTTTGTTCTTGCAAGGTCACGTAAAGTGGGATATGTCTTTCCTGCGAGATATCGCATGACCGTCCGAATAGCCTCTTTTTGGTATTCCCTCAGCCCACACAACTCATCAATAAGAGGTTCGTATTTGGCCTCATCCCATATTGTGGGATTGACATTGGTAGAAACCTTTAAAAGTAGGTCCTCGTTTTTGAATTTTTGCCTATCACCTTTCGCGGGACTCATTGTTCTTCACCTTGTTTGTCGGTCTTCTTACCATTAAAGGCGGCCTTGTCGATAAGGACACGTGCTTCATTCCCGTAGATATCAATAAAAACGGCCATCATCTTCATGCCTAGGGGCGCTGGAGGATTCTTGAAAACAAAATTATCGCTTTTCGAATAAAACAACAGAGCCTCGGTGCTTACATTGAATCGTTTCAGATTCGTCAACTTCTTCTGAATACGATTGATGATTATCTCGTTTCGGAAAAGCAATAGCTCATCTAACAACACTTTGACATAGTGTCGGAAATGGTAATCTATCCTTACAAAGAGACTGCCGTCATCAGCCATAAGCTCCCGAAGAAAGACTAATCGTCTTCTAAGAAACTCAATAAAGAGACTTCCCTTCATTTTGGCGGAATACGCTTTTTCACCTTCCAGAGTTCCGTACTCATCTCCTGTTCCGAAAGGAGGATCGATATATATAAGCCTCGCACCCATCGTCCCGTCGGCATTGCAGAGCTTTCCATCTTTTTTCAACTCTAGCAACGTTTTCATTACCTGCAAGTTATCGCCAAAAATAAGCATGTTATGCCAGTCACTTCCATTCCCTCCGAATGTCCGAACTGGTTGAAGCGGTACCGCAAGGGTGTCGGCGATGATATCTTCCTCGCGGACCTTGCCGTGATACACCAATTCATATTCCCTCTTCTCTGGGGGGAAAACTATTCTTGCCCATTCCGGCGAAATGTCCTCTTCTTGCTGTAACAACCTGATGAGTTCTTGACGCTGCTCCTCAGTCATTTAAGGTGTCTCCCTTTCATTATTTCTCATTTTACCTTTAGCTAATGGTGCCATACACATTAGTTCTATCTCATCAAGGATTCCGCTGTCAGCAAAACTGAAAGTTTTTTCTTCACTAACAATAATGTGGTCAAGAACCTTGATTCCTAGCGGTCTGGCAGCTGTGAGCATATCCTCGGTCATGAGTCTGTCAGCCTCGCTCGGTTCAGCAACTCCTGAAGGATGATTATGCGCCGCGATCAAACCTATAGCGTTGAGCCGAAGAGCATGAGAGACAATACTCCTCAAAGAGAGTTTGACGGTCTCCACTGCTCCGTGGGAAATCAGGACGTCCTCTAATAACGCGTTGCGCCGATTCAGGTACAGCACCCTGAACTGCTCTTCGGCCAGTCCACGCAAGCGCTCACGTATGTATTCAGCCGCGGCGGTCGTGGTCATGAGAGTCAGTGACTTCGTTCTTGCCGGTACTACTGCCCGCCGTGCGATCTCTATGGCCGCCATAAGCTGGGCAGCCTTCGCGCCTTTCAGGCCCTTGATGCTCAGCAAGTCCAGAGCTGAAGCCTCCACCATTGCGCGGAGCGATCCGAACCGCGTCAGTAACTGGCGTCCCAATTCTACAGCATTAGTGCCCTTAAAGCCTACCCGGATCACAATGGCGATCAGTTCAGCATCTGTAAGCGCTTCCGCACCCCGTGACAGGAGTCTTTCCCGCGGCCGTTCCTCATCCGGCCATGAAACTATGCCTTTTGATTTATAACCCATTTCTGCCTGTCCGTCATTCTACATCCCTCTACATTTCTGCCGCTCAACTCCTTCTCGTCCATTTCACGCACAGAGCAACGTTTGATGCTCTCCATCCCGCAGTAAACGATCATGGAGGTCTGTATTCTTGGCCGCCAAGTCACCTTTCAAGCAAATAAAAGCATATTCTGTTCGATCATATAATTCGGTCAAGCTCGATATCGCCTTATTATTGGTAAGGTTTTCAAGGATCGAGGTGAGGACGTACTTTAGGTAGTACTCAAGGTTCGCACCCAAGAGTGTAAGGTTCATGGAGTATTCTGCGCTGTGAACTATGTCGCATCTGATTCTATAGATTCTGTTGATGTGCCATCTGATTCGTTTCTCATGCTCTCCATAGAATACCATGATCGCAGCCGCATCATGTGTCTGATCCCTGAACCTCCGGAGATAAAATAGCAGCGACGGGTATCGGGACAGCTTATTTTCTATTTCACGGAATTCGTCATCATTTCTCAGTAGGGAGAAAAGGTTGAGAAGGTTGAGATCTTTATAGTCATTGACGTGAAATCGAGCAGCAGCCTCTGCCGAAAGTCGGACCCGACAAAAATAAAGTGCTTTTGCATAGCTACGCAGATGTTTACGGGAATAACCAAGGACTAAGATAGGCAACAGTCTTTTTTCGATTTCGGCCATGATATTGCCGCCTTCGCCCGTTTTTACAAGGTACTCCAGGGCAGTCCACCAGTTCAAGAACTTGTTCTCGAACTGCTCTGCGTCGCGCCCAGTTCGATAGAAGTGAAGAGCCGATCTAATTTTCTCCTTTGACTGAGAATCAAGTAACGGGTTCTCAATAACGTTTCCGATTTTGCTGACAAAGGCCATAAACTCATCGGGTTCTATGTTCTTCCTGGGATTCGGGACCTGGCTAGGCAACGGATAAACCCTCACCTTACTTGGATCTGTGCTAACAGAGACAAAGTCGGGCTTTACTGTGATTACATCAATTTCCAGCTCGAAACGGATTAGATCAAGAATATCGTCGAGCTTCTTTCGCGCTAGCATACCCACAGAGCGGTCATCCCGTCCTTCAACCCTAGTTTTAGCAAAAACTACATTTAAACCTGGAGAGAGAAGAGCTTTAGCGCGGCTGTCTGCACCGGTCACTGTGAATGCACGGGAAAATTCAAACCCTGCGATATCATTTGGCGGCTCGTGCGTAAATCCCTCCAACCTAAATATTACCTCGTACCACTTTTCCGTGGTCTCTAGAATATGTCTGCTGAAATCAAAATTCTTCTTGAATGAGAAGGTCCTATCACTCCTGTATAGGAAAGCACTCTGCAAGAGGGAGAACAACGATTCTATGCTATATCCTTCATGAATCAATACACTCAAGATGGTTCCTGTGTGTTCAAACACTTGGTCAATGGATTTTTCATCAAACAAAGCTCCCTGTAACGCTTCGATCTGTCTGGCTCTGTAACTACCCCTCAAGGCTGCACATACGTCTCGTAAATAATAGGATAGAAGGCCGTAGACTGGGAATAACTGCTTCTTCTTCTCACCTTGAACGTCTCCTGAAGCAATCTTGTTGATCAAAGGCATCAATAGGCTTACCCATTGGCCAAAGTGGCTCTT